>JAABUU010000040.1_pt1 | contig 289719 bp, 286 predicted proteins | sample 5559301 | NCBI WGS metagenome assembly JAABUU01 (sample SAMN10711884, study PRJNA513360) | rock metagenome | isolation source: Antarctica rocks | place: Antarctica: Victoria Land, Richard Nunatak white | reverse complement strand
TCAAGTAACCTTTGCGTGGATATCCGACTTCTAAAAGTATTGTTCTGCTTCGGATGTGACCTACCTTTTTTTGAGTTTTTTAGCCCTAGAGCCTGGGTTCAAGTCATACCCAAGGAAGTCTTGATTTTGACCAGTTTATCGAAGCCACGAATGTCTACGAACAGCTTACTAAAAATTCTCGAGTGCTTGGGTCTTGTTGCATTTCGTATTGTATGTTCTCTCTTCACTCTGAAGAATATCATCTGGTCTTGAGAGACAGTCTTTGCAAGCTGTACCTACGTGACTGAGGTCACTATTAGCTCACCTGGCTCCACTGATCGTTCTCTGAGGTTCCTGACACTCAAAGAGATTTCATGTTGGCTTTATAAAGTACGAATATCCTGTATGTTTTATACATATGTTCGAGGATAAATACGGAGACGAACATGGAAGTTTCTATTACATTCTCCTGCATCTCCGTTCTTTCTTTCATTACCTTTAGCCATGTCAAGTAGCTACAATCCCCAGAAGACAGAGTAACTAATCAACCATCTTACCTCTATTTCTTTACTTCCAGGAGACTTATAAGCCTTCCTATATCATTTCCCGCAATGGTGATTTCAAATCACTCAATTTTCAATCCTCTATGCCACGTCACTAATTACTAGCTTTTAGATAATTTCTCTATTTCTATAAAAGGTTTCTATGCATGCGTATGACGATAGCGAAACCAATTCGCCATTTAAAAGGTAAGCCAGGATGAGGTGGGAATTCTAGGGTGGGCAGTTCTAGAGTGGGTCGAAACTTCTCAAGGAGCCATGCTTCATCAGCTGAACGACAAGCATTTCCGCCGAAGTATGATGAAAGTGGTAGAAAAACAACTGACCACGAGTAGCGATGCATTGATCTGTTATTCTTCCGTAACCTTTATCGCCTTCTCGTGGTTCAGAACAATAAAATGATACAAGTCATGATCTTGTGTTTTCGACAATCATGTTATTCTTCTGATGATACATACTCCCTGAATCAATTAGCTATATAATTCGATAAAACGATCTGGTGAGCCATGGTAAGTTTATCAACTGCAGAATCCGAGAACCACCATGTTCTCACAGAGTACCCTGCGGCTCCCTGCAAAGACTAACCAGTCAACAAATCGATCTTACTCCCTAGGAAGTATACTACTGCTATAATCCACGAGATGCCTTCATCCGAAATATAAAAGGTCGCAACAGACCTTCAGGTCAGGGGCGACTCTTGGGGTTGCTGGTAACGATCAAGATCTTCCAAGAATCTGTTACTTTACCCAAACACAGAAAGCCACAGAACTTGAACATCTTCAGCATTGACCGAGGCGAGATGACCATTGATTCTTTGCAAATGGTCCTTAGGATCTAAAGATATTTCAACTGGATGACTGCCCTTATAATAATCCTTGGAGGAAAAAACTCGAGTTGTTCCTCACCAGCGTGTGTTATGATACGCAATATTGTCAGTAATTCGCCCTCGTTCGCCTACAGTAAGGTAGTCTAAAGTGAGTGTTAAGAACCATTCACTCGCTGGTATGTGACTACCTTAATATTTGGGTGTGTGGCGTGAATTACACAATAATACTTGGTGTAGGGCCAAGCTGCAGCTGGCGCGTCAACAATGACAAGACCCAACACCTCACAATCGTCGGTGGACATCCGTCTTTTATGAACCTCCATAACAGATGCTGTACTGAACTCCACCTTTGATGTTCTAAGAAATCCTTGGCAACACCTAGAGCTCCTCACTCGAGAGGCTTGGATATCTCGTATGTCACGCCTTCCCTTTCTGACACCTTCCAAATCCCGGAAATATGAACCAGCGTCGCCCATTCCCAGTCCTCCACCAAACATCTTATTAACAGCATTTGCAGAAAATGAGTACCTTACACAGTAACAACATTGGCAACGTCTTCGTCAACGGCACATGGCGCCATCCACCCTGCCCAACATGCCGCAAACCCCACAGCCCAGCCTGGTCATGTTGGGACATCTGCAATTCGTGCTTCGAGCGTCATCCATGGGGCCAATGCCCGACGATCACAAGATACCAGCCAGCTCCTATGGTGGCTATACCTCAGCCGGCTGCTACGGTTAGCTATCGCCCAGTGCAGCCAGAACAGATGCCGCTACCTCAGATGGGCTTGCATCAAGCACCACCGGATCAGGAGACACAGCACTTGCAGCAGCTCTTCCGACAGTTCCTGGCGGAGGAAAGTCCACAAATATTTCAGCAGTTCCTGCAATGGCGTCAAATGCAATCGGCGCAACAGCAACCTATGATGCCGGCGCCGGTGCAACAGGCACATCCGGCACAGCAACAATCTATGATGCCGTTGCCGCAGTATCAGGTACGATTCCACATGGGTGCTACAGTATCTCTCCAATCTCCTAGCCCGCAGATGCCACACCAAAGACCACTTCCTACTAGAGACGGGACACCAATGATATCACCTGCGACACCAACTCGGAGAACATCCGTAACACCGAGGCGATTGAATCGGAGCGCTCAGAGCAAGGCTTCGTCCAGAGGGTCAAAGAAAGAAGATAGGTCGAGCCTGGCGCCAATCTTCGACCCAGCAAATATGGTCTCTAAAAAGAAGAAGCGTCGGCGTCGCAGGTGCAAGAAGCACCGTGCTGACCGCGTAGAGTCCGAAGCGGGTGATCAGTCGGGGGCCGAAGAGGTTGAGGTGAAACAGGAGGTAAAGCAAAACGTAAAGCAAGAAGCCAGTTCTCCGACCTTCGCGGCGTTCAACGGTGGTCCGTCTGGTGCGAACAAGGTTGATGTGAAGCGAGAAGCCATGAAAGAGAACCTGGCTGCCAGCCACGCAGAAGTCAACATGGATCAGTTCAAGGCTGCAGATGGAAAGGTGCGGCAAAAGTTGAAGCAAGACGACAATTCTGCATATTCCGCACCGTTCAGTGGTGAAAAATCTGAGGTTGAAGCGTTCAAGGTGAAGCAAGAGGCGCAAGACTTCTGCTTTGGGCGTCCTACATGCGACAACACCAGACTAAAGCCAAGGGTCACACAAGAAGTCAAGCCCAAAGTGAAGCAAGAGCCAAAGCAAGAAGCCAAGAAAGTTGATCAGGCCGCTACTTGCCCAGGATATAGACCCGAGCAGTCCGAGGCTGGAGAGTTGAAAGTTGAGCAGGAGGTCAAGCAAGAGTTCCAAGCTTCCATTCCCGCAGAATTCATCAACGATCGTTCCGAGGCGAAAAAGCCAAAGGTGAAGCGAGAGGTGGAACTAGAAAACCAGGCTTCCATCCTGCCAAAAACAGAAACCAATCATTCCGAGGTTGGATACTTCAACGTGGAGCACGACGTCACGACCCAAGGGATCAAGGTGAAGGCCAAGACGGATGAGGGTGGGGAGAAAGCCCAGCACGACGTATTCACGAGAGGGCGTACGTCAAAGGCATTCCATGAGCACGTGGTCACTGAGGTTATAGGTCCTAAATTTGGCGCTATCGGATCCGCTATGCCTTCACATCCTGGCTCAGCTCCATCTCGCAACGGCCGAGATGATCAACACATTGGAGATGCCCACCGCAGTGAGGGCGCTCATCAGAAGTGGAACGCATGCCATAACGAGGATGATCACATGGATGTGAAGCTTGACTGGTCTTACGACAATGAGGACTTTAAGATGAAATACGAGCCATTGGATGAAGAGTTCCCCTACTTCTAAGACAAGGAAACAGACCTCTGTGGCTCGTTTGCTATCAGACGCGCGGGTCGACAGATAGATAGGTGTGCCCTAATTTTGAGAAGTGGTCTTGTCGAATATTTGGTGGCGATTTTCATGCCCACAAGATTGTGTGGCATAGGCCTTGCAGTTGATTTACGATTGATTCTAGGTGCCTAGATAGTATCAGCTTTGATGCTCCATAGGTGCAGGTAGGGTTGTAGAATAGCTATGTACCACTTGAAGAGAGTCCCACATACCGAAGATGCCTTTTTTATTTTGACTCATAATCGTACCGCAGTGCCCGCTTTTGATCGTTAGTTTTGTCGTTGCTATTTCGTAGTATTTTGGGGGAGCAGCAGCCCTCGAGAGTAAGAAGTCAATCGTAATCAAGCATCAAATCGAAGAACATGTCGATAGTAAGGTAGACGACTGAAAATACGAGCAGCAGCTAACCCGGCTAATGAGGAGCCGGGGAGCAGGTCAAAAAAAGCACATCTCGGCCTTGGAGCCCTTGACGGTTCAATAATAAAACCAACGTGGTTGAGTAAGCCTACTTCGCCCATTACCATCACGGATACAGTAGGAGTAAGCCATCTCGGACTTTTTCGTTTTCGGAGGAAGGCCGACCACAATGCGCCGACGGCCAAACGCCCAACGCTGAGAAGATGCAGTTATGCAACATGCCGAGTTTATGTGGAAGCACGTTACGACCTTCGAAGCCATTCAAAAGTGCTATCACGTCCAGGTCTCCATGACCCTAAGAGATGCGCCCGACTGCTGGAATGCTATCTATCCCAGGAGCAAGCTAGAAATCTTTCCTCAAAGTATGAGCAGCGCGAACATCAAAGTAGCCAGATTTAAGAGACAAGGCACAGGAATCTAACCCTCAATCTTATCCAGCCCTCGCTTGGGTCAGCCTCCACGACGGCCGAAGCCGAGTTATGGAGCTATCGAGCCATACCATACCATCAAGCGACTCTCCTCCAGCAGACATAATCCAGCAAATTGTCGAAGGCTATCGGTTGAGCTAGGACGGCATCTTGCCATGTCTGAAAGGCAAACAACTTAACGCCAGTATGTTATGGTAGCAAGAGTGAAGAAGAGTATGTGATTCGGGATGTAGACAGGTGAAGAGGTTAGTGAGGAGTAAGAGAGGACAAGAGTGCAGCGAAATACAAGGTACTTGGCCGGCGCTTCGAGTATAGAATCTGGAAATCATTTCGTACAAGACACAGTTCAGGCTGTTGACCAGGTCTAAGTGCATCGAGCAAACAGTCGAGCAGCGAAGCAAACAAGTAGCTAAATGATCAAATGGAAGATAATCATTGACATACAAATACAGATTCAACACTGGTGAACTTACCGTTCAACGACTATTTATATAGCCGATACTCCAAGTCCCAAGTAAGAGGAGCAACCGCGGAGCCCACCCTAATTAAATAAGATATAAATTTCCAAACGATGTTCAGCACATATTAACGGAGACAAGCCTGTCTGACCGCGACCAGAACGCCTGCTGATGCTCCCAGATGCCGCCGGCGCTTATAACGCTTAGAAACGCCCCCAATGCATGTAACGATTGTGTCTTTCCAAGACACTGCGCCAATCCCCTAATGTTTTTTGGACAATGGCACCTACCGGCGCTACTCCGATACAGTGACCATATCCGATTCCAGTTATACGATGGACTTGCCCTACTCTTACAGGGCCGTTGTGGCCTTTTCTCCAGACGAATGATTTTTGTGGCATTTGAGGATTTTTGCGTCTCCTCCTACTATATGGCTCGCGTCGTCGTTTCCGTTCTCTCTTGTGTAGACTCTCTCCAGAGCACTTCCGAGCTCTGCGGGCTTGTACCCTCCTCTTTCTTTCCCCCAGCCTCGAGGCCCCGGGCTTCCCGGACGAACCTGGCCTGCTTTCTCCACTGTAAGAAAAATATCCGACTGCCGTGCAATTGTGCCGCACAGAAGGCACAGTGTAGTATAGGTGTGGCGACCTTGAAGGCAATCTGCCATTGCTCCCACAAGCTGCCGAAGAGATACATGGTAACGATAGTCTCGAAGATAGTACCGCCAAAGGTGGTAAAGCATGCAAACATGAATAGGCGGCTGAGGAAATGGTGGGAGTCGGGGTACACGCGATAGAGGATCATGGCGATGTGAGGTAGCAGCTCGCAAACAATGTCAAACGCACCTGTATTGGATGTGGTCAGTCAATGGCCTAGCCAGGACAAGGCAAGAGAGGCTCACCCCATACGCAACAAAGAATGAATTCTATCGATGCGTCTTTCTCGCGCGGAATATCGAGACTAATTGCGATGGCTGCCTGAGCCACCAAGATTGTCCCAATGTGATGGATTGCCGACACAGGCGAGATCCGGACCCGGTAAATGAGTTCGAATATATACATGGAGACCAGGAGATTGGCGCAGACTACCAGAATATCCCCCAGAGTCACTCTCGACCCAGGTGCATAGGGTTTATGTAGATAACCGGTCCGGAACGCAACGTCTATGAAAGGATACACGCCGGCGATCAGGATCACGAGTTTGACAGCGCCGGCAAAATGGTTATTGACGAAGCTTCGACGATTGACCTCGTTCTGCCTGGTGAACATGTCGCCGTACATCCATTTCAGGAGCCATTTCTCGACAATGTACTGCTTGATCAGGAAGAATACGACGAAGATGATTGCGATGGTTAGGCCAGAGTAGGGCGAGAGTTTGGAGAGTGTGGAAAGTGGGGTGTGGCGAATATGCTGATCACCGTCGACGTCGACCATCCTGTGTCGCTTTTTGGTTCATTCAACGGTTAGCAGATGCGAGGCCGTATAAGTAAGGGAGGGATGATGAAGGATGACAATGAAGAGGAGAACAAGCACCTTAAATTGAAGAAGATCCTTCATGGTGTCTATGAAGCTGACCAATGTGATTGTCGCTGTGAAATGAGCTGAGACGATGGTTAAGGCAGGCCATTGATTGATTTCCTTTGTCGGGGGGAGCTAATTCTTAGCTTTCATCGCCCTTGGAATAATGGGAAACGTGTCTAAAGATATGACACGGGAAGCTAAGAGCAGCCCCGGGCTGAGATACCTTAGTCCGATGGTTATATTACCGAGTAGCGGGCCGCTTTGTCTGTAAAGGCTTTAGACCCCCCCAGGTGATAGGCCATCATCGCAAGGATAGGTAAAGATACCTACTGTAGAATATCGGTATTCTCAGCCACGGATGATTACGTACTAGCGTGCTTTCAGCGGAGTTACCCGATTACCCCTCCTGCTCCCGTCAGCCCTAAGTACACGGTAAGCGTTATGACCGCGTATTTCCTCGTTATTTATTACCCTATTGTTCATAGCGGCCTCACCGTAGTTTAGCAGAGCTTAAATGATAAATATAAATGACTTCGCCACTTTGAATGAACAAGTCAGATGGAAAGTCAGCTTGCCGCATACCTTAGAGTACTGTGTAAACTACTCCCACAGAGTACATCTTCATGCCATTACAGTGAACAATGCGTACTATACGTGACGAGTCTTACGACTTCAATCGGTTTTGGAGGCATATAATTGGTACGTTCGGAAGGGGCCACGTGGGGGGGCACGGGGGGTGTGAATCGTGCGAGATCCACTTCTACTTATCCAGACTTAGGGCGGTACGGAAGTATACGGAATACCTCCGTACGGACGTATCAATACGACCAGGCCAATCCCGTGCCTCCTCCTCGACTCACCAGGCCAAAGCTCGCCACTAACCGCGGCTGAGCAGGACGCCAAGAGCCAGATAGGGGACACGAATTGCGAGTTGCGACTTGCGAGTTTCAGAATGTTCTTTTAGCGGCACGAATAATACATACCATACCGAGTGATAATAAATTAATAATAAATTCAATGTGTGGTGACTGGTGACTGGTGAATGTTCACGGCAGCGACCTTTGGAATCACGGCAGCCGGCCTGGAAGGCTGGAAGTCTCAGTGTCTATCCTGGCCCGTGTACCTCCGTAACAATACAATGATGTCACCGTCGCCAACAGGGATCTCGTCGACACTCTAAGACAACAACTACAACAACAACAACTACAACTACAACAACTACCACAACAATAAGTACAACAACTACAACTACAACAACTGCAACTACAACTACAACAACCACAACAACTGCAACAACTGCAACAACTGCAACAATGTATTCCGTACAGCTGCCAGTACACATCTGAGAAAGCGCGTTTACGTTGAAGCAGTCTAGTACACAGCCCGATCACAACACGGGACAAATGGCACCACGGCACTGAAGTCATACACACCGACTCAAGCAGGCTTCCGAATCACCCGGTCGTCGTGTACTCCAAAGGTAGCTTTCAAGTCGTATTTCTCCTTTCGCCCTGTTTCCATGGCATTGTGTCGTGCGGTGTGTACGAAAAGCCAATCGGTGCATATTCAGGAGCTTGCGTGGTTTGGTCGGGTCATGAACTTCCTGTTCTGTATCAGGCTTTGATGCGGCCAAGCGTGGTGGACCCAGGCCTTTGGAGTCAATGATACCCACAACATGATCGATTTTTGCCGAACTGAAGTTCCGATCAGAGTCTGACAGGTCAACAGTGTGCGAGACTAAATGAATGTACGGGTAGTTCTTGCAGGACTGATATCTCTGGCTGTCTACATCCCTTGTTGCCCTTTACGAGTCTCTTATTAGATGTTCCTTGATGTTAGTTTATACATATTGAATCTATCATAGAGTTATGGGGTTGTGGTGCTGAGTGTATGCGTCAGACATGGTTTCTGCATGGGACAAAGGATGAAGCCTTGTTCTTTCAAGACCTCTTTCCGAGCCGTTCTTAACGAGCTGCTTGTTTTGTTTCCAAGACTAGGTGTCATTAAATTCTAGACTTCTTACGGCCAGTGGCCGTGAAGAATGTTCAAACTCGGATCGCCTTAAATGCTAGCTACGGTGGGGAACCACCAAGTTGTCTGTCTTTTCAAAGCATCAGACACCCTAGTATCTCGAGTTTTCTATCTAGGTACACCGTCGCATCTCCCCTCGATCAAGATTGGCACCTAGCCCATCTGAAGATCAAGGAACTTGACAATCTTGGAGTAGCCGAAGCTTACTTGTCTCGCTGGTAGGCCTCAATCCCAACCGTTTTCATCACTTGTTATACATCAACTCTCACCTATACTCTTCTGTTTTCGATCACGCCATTGAATTCCTCGACACAGCAATGAGGCCGACGCTAAAACAAGCAATACACCTTTCCTGCATCAGCCCTCACAGCTGATGCCGCATAAAGCTACATATCGTGGGTGTGTTTTATTATTTAATCGTTGGTTAGGCCAACAGGTGGCGACCATGTGCAGTGACTAGTCGTGTGCTGATTACCAATAACATGAGGCTGAGCAAAGAGGTATATAGCTCCGTGCTAAATCAATCATGCCATTTGTTTCAGCGTTACTCAGGCCTCCCATGCGTTGTGGGTCAGGCCTACAAGTGATGATCCAGACTGGACTTGCTAAAACTTTCATCACCCTCTTTGGTGAGTCTAACCCGGCCTTACCTACTACCCAGAACCAAGTATTTCTTGCAATTTGAGTGCTCGGTAAAGTCCTTGGTTGTTTCTGTGTGTCTTCACAGAGTTCGTGCCAACCTGTTTGATTCGAGGCCATCGCATACATTGAATCATTTATCTCGTCTTTCAATATTTTCTCATCAAGATAGGCAACCTTTCAATGCCTACTTGCGCCCCTTTGCAAATCTCGTATACTCATTGTATCAAACGTCATCAAGAAGAGGATAGGGGCCTAAGTGATAAGCCCACAAACTTGAGACCCCAGATACTACTTAAGCAACGACTTCCGCTGGTGACGAATGCCTGGATCAAACCCTTTCTACGGAGTACACCTACCGGGCGTGAGGATTGGGCCAATCTGTTCTCGACACCTACGATCCGCGATCTTGGTGATGGGAAAGTCACCAACATCTTACGTTTGGCCCTGCACGAACCTCCCTTGAATATCGACTGGTGGGTTTGCCAATACCGTGGAAACGTCTCTCTCGCTCTCGAAACCTCCATGCAAAAGCCATTCCAAATCCAATCCTTTCCCAACAAAACAAAAGTCCTGACAGTAAAGCTTGACATTCAGTTTCTCCGGTTCATTTAGTTTCTCGTGCTCAAAAGTTCCGCGGACCGACTTAGCAGCTTTTCCAAGATCCAAGATCCATGAATTTGCAACGTGGTTACTCCATCAATCGGAATATCAATTAATCTTCCTGTGCTCAGACTGAGCCAGATCTAGAGTGAAGGCATCTACGACGGTAGTGATTGCTCTAATTTACGGAGCGGTTCTGTACGCAGTAACCAAGTCCTCCCATAATTGCATTTCCATAAAGGACTCGGTCCACCTCATTCCACCATCCCTCTCCACCATCCCTCTCCACCATCCCTCCTCACTATCCCTATCCCCTCTCCTCCCCATACTCCACCAAACTTGCATCGCGAGCTCCTCACCCTCTCACCGCCCCCAACCCATCCCTTCAACCAGAAACCAGAATCTTCCTACTCCCATTCCCGGCTATACCGCATAATATAAAGACACGGCAGCACGCAGACCGCAAACGATTCCCGCGCCTCTTCGACCATATCAAGCCTATTTCGTAGTGGTGAACTTTTGCGCACTTAGGGCTTGTACTGGATCCGCGTTATCTTTTGCCGTCAGTCTCGTGGCGATGGACCATGATGATTGCGACCTACATACATACATGCTTCCCGTGGAATTCCGGGATTTTCTATACATAGGGGCTGTGCAGGACGATTTCGGTATCTTCTACAATGTCAGACAGGAAGGAACTGGGTCTTGGTTTTTTTTAGGAAAGTGGACTAGATGCCTTAGGTAGAGGCGTTGGATGCTGGGTGGATGGTAGTGTGGTTGACAAAAGTGGTGCGGATATGTAGGATGCTTGTTTGTCGTTGATGGTGTGGTGTAGAGGAGCGTGAGATATGTTCGTGTTTGTGAGAAGTCGACGTTATGTATCTCTTCATTACATCAAGCTCCAGTGGACATGATGCTCCGCAAGAATGTCAACATTGTGTAAAAGCCATATCAATTGCCTTGATGATATGGCAGGGTAGAAAAGTATTCCGACATTTCTTAAACTGTAGTTACATGCAACTCCCCACATAGATACCGTTACCTTATCGCGTACAGTTCGCACGCAAAGAACAGTTTCCAAGGGTATATTCACAAACCGAGCGGACCCAAAACATTATACATACAGCCAAAAAGGAAATATCATCCACAATTCACATCACGACACACTTCCCACCCCTCACCTCCTCCCTCTCAACCTCATCATCCCTCCTCTCCCCATCCTCCTCTCTCCTCCTCCCCCTGCTCCTGCCCAACCACCCCTTCTTTACCGGCTTTTCCACCCTCATCCCGGGCCCTGCACCTCGACTTCTCACCCTAGCGACTCTCTCCGCTGCATCCACAGATCGTGTCCTCGCATTAGAGATGAACGACGAAACGCTCTGTATAGTTTCCAGACGCCGCGGTGAAGGCCGCAGTAGCGCAGGCGTGGACGCGGCAAAGGAGTTGCGTTGAGAGATGGAACTTTGTTGGGCGACGGACAAGCGTCGCTGGGGTGAGCCAGGGCTTCCAGCCGCTCCTAGGGCGCCTCGAGGGGGTGAGGGGGTGGGAATTCCTGCTGTTCGGATGCCTGGAGGCAGTTTGCGGGCTTGTGGGGGTGTTTGGTTATACCGGTTGCGGAGATTGGCGAGCTGTTGGGCGCTAGGCATACTGGGGACGTCGGCGATATCTGTTGGCAATGGTTGGTGGTCTTGCGTTTCGGTAGTGGAGAGGTCCTCTACACGAGATGGCGGAATTGGCCCGGGAGACTCTTGACTTAGGCGATCAGGTGCTGGGGGCAGTGGATAATCTAGACGATGCTGGAGGTTTGCACCGGACAACGTCAGGTTCGAGGCTGGGAAACTGCCGCTAATAGGACTTGCAGGTAGAGATATTGAATGGCCTGGGCTGCGGCCTGGAGAGATTCGAGGTTGGGGAATAGGCGAAATTGGGGATGTTAGCCTTGCCGTCTGAGGTCTCCTGATGGATCCCGTCGTACGAGCTACGAAAGCAGAGGCAGGTCTTCTATTCGGCGACGTGGGTTGGCTGAGCGGACTCGATTCAGATAGCCCGCTGAGCCCCGTACCTGTACGAGTACGAGGGGAGAATCCAACAGAGCTTAGCGGACTGACGGTTCTTGTGGGTGAATTTAAGGCTGGATGTCCATAACAGTCGTTAATCACTGAGCCTGGCTGTGGAGGGCTTCGGATTCTCTCCGGAAGAGAGCTTATCCTTCGTGAACCAGTATTTCGTATAGCTTCATACATGGTACTTGCTCGACGAGGTCGGTCTCCCTCCCGACTAGGTCGCCGCACAGGCTGTGGACCCCGTGGTAACAATGTTGAAAGTAGGTGTTCCGGCAGAGGCCTGTCTGGCTCCTTGGTGTACACGGGCGGTGGAGGCACCCAATTATCAGCATCACTTTCATGAGGCAACTCTCCACGACCATCAGCACGTCTATATTCGACACGACCTGAGTCGACTATACGCCGTGGAGGATTTCGTTGCCGATTTGCGGCTACAGCTGTAGCAGACCGATGAAGGGAAGTACGGGACCGAGGTTGAGTGTGCGAGTACGGCCCATCGAATGCCATCGAGGCCTCTTCTAATGTAAGGCCGTCAGTTGGGGAAAACTCATCGCGGCTAGCATCATGACTTGGTGAGCTCTCCTCGAGAGCAGAGTTGGGGCCAGATGTTGGTGACGATGAAGACTCGATCCTAGGTAACTCAGGAATATCGAAACTTGACGCGAGCACATCTGCAAGGCTGGCTCTTGTTGATCCATCTTTCTGCCGACGAACAGTACGCTGTCGAATGAGAGCAACCTCCGTGTCCATATCCATATCCTCTTCTTGCAGTAGCTCAGGGGTGCCTTCACCTAATTCAAAGGTCAACTCGCCAAGTTTTCCATCGCTATGCGTGCGATCGAAGTCTAAAACCACCAAACGGCCTCCATCGACAGGCGCAAAGTCGTCTTCGTCAATATTGGAAGACTTTGAAACACCGCCAGGCGCCGCTATTATCAAACGTTCACTGACAGACCTCTGTCCTTGTTCTGTATTCTTCCGGCTTACCCATCGCACAGCAGCTACGCCTGGAACCTCCGCAACTCGGCGTCCTTTAGCAAAAACGTTGCGATACTTATCAACCAAAACTTGCCACTGTGGTAACCTCGTCAACTCTGCGCTGTCACCTCTAGTCCGTGAAGTGGGTGGACTCCGCCCACTGCTTGAGGTAGGACTTGGACTTGCACCAGCCATTACAATGCCTTGAGGACTCGCTTCGTCCGTTTGAGATACAGTCGAAGTGTCCAGGCTTTCAGGGACACCATATAGCCACACATCCTTCCCAAGAAAGCCTGCTGCAGCGAGCTCGCCTCGATCGCTTGTAGCAGGTAGGGTGCAAGGTATAAGCTTGTTCTTGAGGCGTCCTGATCCGGCTCGATCATTTGGCTTCGGTCCCGTGAAGTAGGTAGTACCGTTCCTCAAGTCATCGGTGCGGACTGCCCTGAAACTTTCAAAGACTCGATCAAAAGTGAAAGTCCAGCTCGCGTCGCCTTCAGAATGATGCGGTAGGAGAGTGGCGTGACTACAGTCTCGGCTGCTATTTGGAAATAAAATCTGTGAGGTCCAGATATGGCTGATTAGATCACTAGCTGGTAAGTCCTGATTACCCTCGGTAAAGTAAGGCGCAGATAAAATTATTGTGTTTGGACTTTTGCTGTTTTGGGTTGTCCCGAGCAACATTGTTCCGTCACCAGAGAATGCAATGGCATCCACAGAGTCACACTTGACCACTCTACTCTCCGTTGATGGGGCATTTGTAGCTAGGGAGTGTAACTCAATCCCTCCGTCGTACGCAGTGACAAGTACCTCACCTTTTGGTGATAACGTAAGGGTGTTTGGCTGGTTGTCGAGAGAGACATAGCGAAGGCGTTTGACTTTGGGACCAGAAAGGTCATAAATATTGACCCGGTGGTCGCTAGATAAGACAGCTAGCACTGACCCATCATCAAGGATGGTTGCTGAGACTGGCCGTCGCAAGACCTTGAGCTCCCTTTGCACAGAAATCTTGGGGGACACCGTGTCTATGACATATATTCGAGATGAGCATAGTGCAAGTACCCAATGGCCGTTGGGTGAGAAATGAAAATCAAAGGCTTCACCGCCTGGAAAAGCCGAGGAAGAACTTGTAGTCGTAGATATGAAGTTGATGACAGTATGCCGGGGTCGCAGATAGGCTTGGAATAGGTTCCGCTTCACCTCCTGAACAAACTGCCTCTTCAAACGTGGTAGACTATTGTCGGTAAACGGCCCAGCGATAACGTTGTTGTTTATGGAAAAGGAAGGGCATCTCGACAGATGATGAGCGTAGAGATGGGGCGTCTGGGAGGCCTCGTGCCAGGCATGACTGACGAGGACGAGCGATGCAAACGACTCCGGATCGGTAAGATAAAGTATCCTACGAAAGCCACAAGGTCAGCCACTTCACATTCCAGCTGTCGCCGATGCGCACTTACCGCTCGATAATCTCAGGTGGCAACATTGCTACATTGAGCCTTTTGAAAGTGTCTTTTCCTTTGCTTGGCTTGTGGGTGTCCTGCACAAGCTCTTGTCTCACAAGTGCATCCCCTTCAAGACCGACTGGGTGGAGTGTTTCGTCATGCGGCTCCTGGTTGGTGTTGTGTTTGGAAGGGCTATCAGGCCAGCTTCCTAGAGGCTCACCCCCATTCATCTTAAGCATGCGGACCAATCCTTACAGCTATATTGTATTTTCAATGTCCGGTGCTTCGGAGGTCAGTAGCGACGCGCCCACCAGCATAGCAATCGCCAGTCCACGCCGAATTCCTTCGGAGCGGAGCGGAATTCCTCCGCATTATCTTCCGCTCGTGCCGCTCTAGTTCACCAACGTGCTAACTGGGAGTCAGCTTATAATCACCATGCATCACACACAGCTTGAAGTAGTATGGGCAAGCACCTTCTTGCTTGTGGCAACGTCTTCTCTTTCGGCATAACATGCGACTGAGGATCCACGTTTCAGATAGATTAATCTAGCTCAGAAAGCCGAGGATATCAGATAATTACGAGCTACAATGCGGCTGAGACGATAAAGGATGAGCATGAGCATGGAGGATGGAGTACATGACATTTTTGACTGTTGCCACAATCTTCTACTTGGCAGGTAGAGTCTGTCCTACGTACTTCGGCAGCATCTGAGGAAGTTCACACCTTGAAATACCTTTTTTTTAACAGAATCCACGACATATGACACTTGTCAATCTAATACAAGCTACTAGCCAGGCCGATCTGCTACGCAATTCTCATCCTATGTCTGACGATGTTTGAATATTTCCTTGAGAAGAGTAATTAAATAGAACATGCGAGGTACGTCTACATCTTCAATGATGCTGCGCTTCGGATAAAATCTCCATGCTCCACGGCGCCCACATACCACACAAGTGTAACAAAACACAGCCTCATCCTCGGGTGCCGATGCTCCTTTGTGAGACCAGCATACTCAAATCCCAAGCTTCACTTCTGCCCACCACCACCACCTCCACCAAGGAAGCCCAAGACACTTGACTTCATCCCCTTCATAGCCTCCTCCTGTAACATCTTTTCCTCTGCCGCCATCTCTTTTAGCATCTTCTCTCCGTTTTCTCTAATCTCTTTTTCAAGCATCTCGTACCCCTTCTGACCCCTCTCGCGCACCTGGTCTTGATACGTTTTGCCCTGGGCGAAACCCTCAGAGAACGACTGCTCCATGCCATCCGCCGCCATAGGCTTGATACCCAAGGCACTACCCAAAAGACCGACGCCCGACCGCTTTGGCCGTTTGGCACGCTCCTCGGCCAGTTGCTGCTGGAAACGCTCACGGGCTACTGCTTCCCGCGAGGCAAATTCTGTAGGAATTTGTTTTCCCGCAAAGGATTTCAAGACTTCGCGAATATCTGTGAAGTCCATGCTTGCGACATATTCAAGGAATGGGATCAAAGAGACAAGCTCCTTGTCTTGTAGGTCACCTTTCCATTTGGGAATAATAATAGCGTTTTCAGGCTGGAGCTTAGCATGGTGGTCTACAGTGTCAATGAGAATGACTTTCTTGAGATCCCGATTGAGATATGATAGATCCTAGTACTCGGTTAGCTAGCGACTGATCTGGTAAAGGGAGGTGATGGCCAACCTTTATGTACTCTCCATTTTTATACCGTGTAGCTTCACGGAACAGAGGCCACCTTATGATTCTGTACGGATCCAGTTTTCTTATGATAGGGTCACCAATCATGAATGGAACGCTGGTGAAGATCGCCAATTCGTAGTACTGGCTTAGATACCGTAAAAAGTAATCAACTCCCGGTCTCTTCGCCATCCGCCAGCCGTGCTCTCGGGACCATTCACTATGCACCAAGAGATCTTCCAAGCTCAATACTAGGGTATATGGTGGGTCCATCGTCGGATCTGATTTAGGGAGTAGTTTAGGAAAAGCGGGTTCGTTGTAGTAATCCAACATATCCCCTATCCGTGCACTCGCACGATTGTAGAACAATCCAAAACCCCACCCTGATGGTGCATCTGGGTGGTTTGATTCCTCCTCGGGAGTTTCCCAATTCCTTCCAAGGTAGATTGTGCCGACAATTGACAAGCCGAAGAAACCGGCATATAGCCAATTTGCCAGTCTGTTCCGCCTTCGGTCCATTGATGATATGTACGCACTTCTTGGTAGATTATCTCCCCCTCGGCCTCCCTTTGATGGGTCTTCGGTGATGTTGAGACTTGCTGGGTCTGAGTGCGCAGCCGATGAAGTGGCACCCAATTCCGAATCGAGTGTCGAGGGTATACCCTGAGTCAGATCTGGTAGTGGGCCAAGCTGTTCTTGCTCTTGTTTTTGTACTCCAGCTGGATCAATTGCAGATGGGGAGGTGAATTGAGGAGTAGTGTCCGTAGCGGACGATGAAGAGGTCTGGAATTCATCTTGAAGCGTTGAGTAGTCGGGGTGAGAGTTTGAGTGAGGGAATTGCGTAGATGTAGAATTAGGGCCTGAGCTTGGATACGACGGCTCAGTATTTGCATTTGATGTCGAGTTAGATTGGAATTCGTCCTGCTCCCTCGAAAAGTCTGGCTTCCCTGATCGATCACTGCTCTCTGATGGCGAGGCGGCAGAGGCAGCCCCTACAGCTGCCGCCACTGGCCCTTGCGATCTTTGTGCAGCAGATCCATACGTACTCGTTGCTGAAGTTGGAAACGGTGTTTTATAATCGTTCGCTCTCCTCGGTTTGTTGTTCTTCGCATAGTATCGTAGAGGCTTGTGTGCTAGAGCAAGGCGTACGGGCGTGGGCGTGTTGTGTAGCCGCAAAGAGCGGACAGCTGCTCGAGCCAACATAGTATAAGAAAACCACAGAACAAGGACCTCGGTGAGGCTCTACGGACCCATTGTGTTGTCATTGCAAAAGCCCAGAAACTTTTCGAATCAGGCTTAGGAGATGACGGAGCCGGATCAATAAAAGGCCGTCCCCAACTCATGTAGAAATTCGCCGCCGACTGAGCTTTCTTTCTTCAAGAAAGTTTGTACACCCACAACAAAAATTTGACTCGGCGCTCGCAACTGAATCTACGAGCATGGAGTTGACGTAGCTGGGGAGAGCGACGGCGACTATCCGTGCTTCAAGAACGGCGGCTAGGCTTCCAATGAGTTGTTTGTTCCGTTAGCACGGTACATAATTCTCACGTCCTATACTTTATCTTGTTGATTAAAGGACCATCACTTGAGGACCTCAATCTTCCGTCGGTGTGTCATCAGAAATCGTCAACATACCTTGTGCAAAATGGATGCTTCAACAATCTCAGACTCCGACGTTGATCGACCGCGTCAGCACTTCCACTTCTTCAACCTGCCATCCGAGCTAAGGTTGAAGGTCCTGGGCATGGTCCTGCTAACAGACCGTACCATTGATCTTGATCCTCTCAACCATCGCAGCGCCTTACAACGTCTCAATGTATTCCTGACCTCACATCGATTCCACGAAGAAGCCTACCGGGTCTTCTACTCTGGACATACCTTTCGCATTCTTCCAACCCATGGAAGGTTTTTCGGAAACAAAATAGAGCCTCTACTTTCAAGATTGCCGCCTCGGTATCGCGCCGCAATGGTGTCTTTAGAACTACGCCTTGGACCTGGATGGAGTAAGCCGCCCAAGTCTTGGCGGATCACCGATCGGCTGGGACTTGGCGATGCTACTGCGGTTAGAACTCTCAAGGTTTTTGTAGAGGTGGACCCTTCGAGTGACATCTTCAAAGGGTTCCGGGTTACAAAGGATTTCTTCACGGATTTCTCTGGAACTTTGCTTGAAGGAGTCATTGAGCGTCTCAAGAGCCTCGAGCAAATTGAATTCGATGCATATCCGTCCGTATCGCGAAACGGCGCTTTGCTTGGGAGACTAGTGAAGGAAGCAGATAAAGCAGGTGCGAAGATTGCGTGGAGCTCCAACCGCAACTGGGACAATGAAATTGGGGGAATGGTGGGTCGGCTGAAATGCTTAGGCTTTAATGACAATATGTTTATGATACATGGCATGAGATACGACGACGAAGTTTCATATTATATGTACCATTCAAGGCGCCAACGCTATGCTACATAGACAATTGTACGAAAATCGACCATCAAAAGTCCGACCAGCCTTGTGATATCAAAGCTCTTCGTCCATATCCATAGCTCCGTTTTGATGCCCATTCTCTCCATTCGTCTTCGCGACAGATGCTTCTTTGTCAATCATCTGTCTTGAGACCGACACGATGTTGTCCTCGATGAGTTGTTGTCCAACATCCTCCATGTCTAAGATATCGCCAGTAAGCGCGTGAAGATTTTATCGGGGTGAGCAACGACTTACGTTTCTTGGGATCGACTTTGCCAACGTATCTAGTCTTCAGCTGGTCCTTCGTAAGCTCTGTCTCCTCCTTCACTCGCTTCTCGTAGCCTTCCGCCAATCCAACGAGTCTCTTAAGTTTTTCCTGATTCTTTCCCCCCTCTTCACGAAAGTCGTCCATCTGTAGTGCTTCCGTCCAGACGTGCTTGTGTAGATTCATGAGCATATTCTCCTCCAGACCAGTCTTTCGGTAATTGATGCCAATGCTGTAATAATGTCTATTGAGGCCATGAATAAGCGCTTGTATTGAAGGCTTATTGAGATGGCCGAGGTTAGAGGTGGTCTGTCGAGGTTCGTGGCCCATCATAAGGGTTTGCGGATTTATTAATCGGAAGGCATCGATAACGACTTTCCCCTTGACTGATTGTATGGGGTCGACCACCACGGCGACGGCACGAGGAGTAAGCTGCTCGAAGGATTGTTGCGTGTTTATATCGACCGAAGATAGCCAGCAGCCAAAGCCAGGGTGTGAGTGGTACCATCCAACCACTGTCTCAGGTCTGTGTTTGTCTCAGATCTGTGGACAGCCAGCATGCGAGAGAGGACATCACGAACCTGCCTGTTTGCCGGAGCATGTCCATCATCTTTGTTTGAAATACAGGATCAACAGCCTCCACACTGACACCGGTTCCGCTCTGAGGCATAGCAAATACATCTACTACCCGCACCGTATAATCGTCGACAAACTCTCCCAACATCAGGCCCATAACTTCCATAGGCACACCAGCTCGACCATGCCTCAACATCTTGAGCAGAGCAAGGGAGGAGATGTATACAGTTTCGGAGTTATCGATGAGATTGGAGTCCTGGTCAGCCACTTATATCAGTAAATGGACCATATCAAATGCCATGCTATGAGCCATTGCACCCATCAGAAGAGAATGCTTGACTCTATAGCTCCATAGTAGTATCTCTTAAGAGAGCGAGCTCACTTACGGCACCTGGGGGAGCTGAGTTTACACCCATACCTCCGTTTTGGAACATTCTATTGAGACGGTCCATCTTGGGAGCTCTACTGTATTAAAAGCCAGATCAAAGATGTATCAAACGAGCTTATTGATGGGATATCTGGGGTGTTGTAGATGATAATAAGAAGAGCTCTGAAGGGCGTTATTGTTCAAGCTTCAACACCTCAGAATCACTTTCGCGCTAACATATACAATAGTCGGAGCTTTGCCCGCTCTGACCGCCGCTAAACTGTGTTGAGACACAGCGGAATGGATCAGCCCTGCCAGCCTCTCCATTCCGCCCTAACAACTGTACTTCCTCCACAAATCATACTCAATCCATATATCGCAGGACGACGACTACTTGATTGATTGATGCAAATCCGCTGCATTGAGCAGACTCTCAGTCATGTCTTCTTTTGCGCCCCTTGATGTTCCCATCCTCAATTCCAACGATAAGAAACATGTGGCCTACTTCTACGATTCCGACGTTGGCAATTATGCCTACGTTGCGGGGCATCCAATGAAGCCGCACAGGATCCGATTAGCCCACAGTCTGATCATGAATTATGGTCTCTACAAGAAGATGGAAATTTATGTAAGCTTGTCCATGACCTGCTCCACGAGCAGTTGCCCTCTTGTTTTGCTCTGCCCATTTGCTCAGCACAGGCATAGTTTGGCTGCCCTTGTCCCTGTTCTTCCTCCCCCTTCGCAAAATCATGTGTTCACTAGACATTGTGTAGCTGACATCTTGCAGCGCGCCAAGCCTGCTACTAATCTGGAGATGACTCAGTTCCATACCGATGAGTACGTCGATTTCTTGAAGAAGGTCACTCCAGACAACATGGAGTTGTACCAGAAAGAACAATCACGCTTCAATGTTGGAGACGATTGCCCTGTCTTTGATGGTCTTTTCGAATTCTGCGGCATCAGTGCTGGTGGAAGCATGGAAGGTGCTGCCCGTCTTAACCGGGGCAAATGTGACGTAGCGGTCAACTGGGCTGGCGGCCTTCATCACGCAAAGAAGAGCGAAGCCAGCGGATTCTGCTATATAAATGGTAGGCTAAATGTCCAGCCAACCATGGTTAAGCTGCTGACCAGACTTTCTAAGACATCGTGCTTGGTATTCTCGAATTGCTTCGGTACAAGCAGCGCGTTCTGTATATCGATATTGATGTCCATCATGGTGATGGAGTAGAAGAAGCTTTCTACACCACCGACCGAGTCATGACTGTCTCCTTCCATAAATACGGCGAATATTTCCCTGGTACCGGCGAGCTCCGAGATATCGGCGTTGGGCAAGGGAAGAACTACGCTGTCAACTTCCCCCTCCGCGATGGTATTGATGACAAGTCTTACAAAGGGATCTTTGAACCCGTCATCAAGAGCGTTATGGAATACTATCGTCCCGAAGCCATCGTATTACAATGTGGTGGAGACAGCTTGTCCGGGGACAGACTAGGATGCTTCAACCTAAGCATGGCAGGTCACGCCAACTGCGTTAGTTTTGTCAAGAGTTTCAATCTCCCTGTTTTGGTTCTTGGTGGAGGTGGTTACACAATGCGGAACGTCTCTAGAACGTGGGCCTACGAGACTGGACTCCTAGTTGGACAGACTATGGGGCCAGAATTACCTTATAATGATTACTATGAGGTAAAGACTAGTGTCCTAACACGTGTCTCCTACTAATGTTCACCAGTACTACGCTCCTGACTACGAGTTGGATGTCCGACCTTCCAACATGGATAACGCGAACTCGGAGGAATATCTGCAAAAGATAAAGTCCCAAGTAATTGAGAACCTCAAACGCACCACCTTTGCTCCATCAGTCCAGATGACTGATGTCCCTCGTGATCCGGAGGGCATGGACGATGAAGCTGATGCTATCCTTGACGACCTCGATGAAGACGACAACCCAGATGAGAGGAATACCAAACGCCGCTGGGATAAGTACGTGGAGAAGGATGGTGAACTCAGTGAGAGCGAAGATGAAGACGAGAATGAGAGGAACGGAGTACGGCGCCAGCCGAACGCTCGAAAGCGTCGCAACATGATGGACTACCAGAACCGCAATGCTGTGCCTGACGACGAAGAGATGGTCAATGATCAAGATTCTCCGAGACGCGAACGGAGCCGCAATGGAGAGAGAACCGACGGACCTCATGCAGCCAATGGCGAAGTACATGGTAATGGTAACAGCAATGTCTCACCCCATAGTAGCATCGCCAACCCAGACGAGAGTGCAGGTTCCAGTGGCGCTTCTCCTGAGGGATCTATAGCTCCAGAAGACGCTAATATGGAGGACGAAGATATCGACATGGCCGATGATGCCGATGCTTCTGGTGCTGCTCCCGCTATCAACCATGCCTCAACAGACGGACCGCAAGAAGCCACGCCCCCAGACTCTCCCCCGGCAATTGCAGCTGCCCCTGTGGCACCTGCGCAAATCGCCAATGCGGTCGGAGACGACGCTATGGACGAGGGAGATACGCTTGAAGAGCCAGAAATAGCGAGGGAAGAGGGCGGGGAAGAGGGCGGGGAAGAGCGAGAGCTTGAAAATGTCACCGCGGAGCAAGCGACTGAACTTGCCGAGCGCTCCGAAGAGCTTTGATATAGTGCAGGAAATCTACAATCACATAGCGAATAGGCGTTCTTGGGGGGTGGCACACTGTATCTAGGCCCGGCGAACTGTAGGAGACGAGCTTCACATTCTATGATACCCCATCCGGTTTGACTTGCGTTGGGAGTGGAAGGTTGGACATCTAGATAGTGCAAGAGATATCGGCACGAGTGGCAGGACTACGAGGAACCGTTTGCTCACGAGCTACAAGCGACATATTGGAAGAATAAGTATTGTATCTACTCCAGCTATAGAGGCTTGCAATTGCTCAATCGAATTTCTACACCAGAAACTCAAGGTGTACTGGTACAAGGGTTGCTATATGGCTTTCACAACCGCTCTCTCTCAATATCCACTGTAACAACAAGGCGTTTCCTCACAGGCCAGAAAGACAATCCAAGACCCCGACTTCTCGGATACATATAAAAATCCTCGAAATCTCAACCCCACCATCCCCTCAATTTCATCTCCCCCATCAAAAGCCACAAAACAATCAATCAAAGCGACGACGCCGAGCACCAACTCAAAGTATTGGCACCCAAGACATTTACGCGAGGCGAGCTATGTACCTTATCTAGGTACCAGGTACTGCAAGGGGAAAGGGGACGCCATGTCGGCGGTCGGATCCGGAATGAAGCGTCCGTCGCCTGTACTCGGAGATGATCTCCCCAGAGGATAAGGGAGGTGGGTGGGTAGGTTTACAAATTATTTCCGGGGTGATGGAAGATATGCCGCCTGCGGATGAGGTGGTTGGCGGTAGGGAGGGAGGGATTGGGCTGTGGTTGTGGGGAGGGGGAGTGTTGGAAGTTTGAGTGAGGGAATGAATGGTGTTGGTTGGTTGCTGTTGGTGATTGGGCATGGTGATGTGTGGGGTTTGGAGGAGAGGGATCGATTTTGAGGATGACGGAGTAGGAAGGGTTTTGATAGAAGGAGGGAAAATGCAAAATAGTCCGAGGAGTTTACGAGGATGTTGGAAAATCTTTTGCTGCCGTATGTACAGAATTTTATATTGACATGTCTCATCTACAGTTCCTATTAACTATTAGAAAGCACCGACTTATTTCAGCTATCCTTCCCAAATCATAACATATCCCCCAGTCCCATGCGCCCTATCTACGCCCCCATCAGCATTTCCCGCAGCGTCTAAACAGCAGTAGCAGGCGCAGCCACCGTCCCCGGATCCTGCGGGCTCAAGCTAAAGCCATACGAGGAGCTAACGCTGTAGTAATTCGAACCGCGGTACTGCCCGTAGTTGGTGCTGTACTGCTTACCCCACGTCTGCGTGTACAGGGAGCAATAGGTGCCGTCGGGGATGTTGTTTTTGCTGAGGAAGTAGGCATTGAAGAAGTTGCAGGCGTCATAGGAGCCGTCGGCGCGGGCGTGGCGGTGGTTGTAGGCGGTGTTGGCTTGGCAGGCCGAGGCGCAGAGGAGGGCGTTGTAGACGCCTTTGAAGTATTTGACGCCGATGTAGGTGTTTTTGCCCTGGGCGTTCAGGGGCGCGTTGATGGCGCCACCGAATTCGGTAGGGCCGGAGAAGCCCGGGATGGGGTGGGGGGGGGTTCGACTTGGTGTACCCGTTTGAGCCGGCGATCACGACGTGGAATTGCTCGCGATATTGGCCATAGTTGACGGCAGAATCTGCGGTGACGCCAGAGCCCCAGAGGGTGCACTTGATGTTGGTGAAGGAAGCAGGTTTGGGGCAGGCAGGGGCGGGGGCGAGGGTCGGGTCGCGCTCAAAGTAGATGTTGAAGGCCGTGCAAAGGTCGGCGGCGTCACAGTATTCTTGACATTTGATGGGGTCGTAGGTATGGAGCGTGTAGAGGCCCATATAGCTGTTGGCATTGGCGGAGCCTTTGAGGTTGGAAAAGGAAAGGGTGTAGCCTTGCGGGGTAGCGGCATTGTTGGCGGTCGTCTGGCAATTCTGTGAGTGATGTCTCAGGAAGGGAAGGTATATGCAACTTACGGAAAATACATCATAGGCTAGGAAAGCAGAGTCCTGGTCTTGGGATGGGGTTGGGCCGTATCCATCTGGTTGTGGAGAGCAAGGGTCGTTGACACCTCGAATGTCCAGGTCTCTCTTAGCTGGCGCAGGTGTTGGGGACGCGGAGAGATCTGAGGCAACTGCGTGCGGCAGAGGCAGATACAGCAGCTGCGTCCTCGTTGTAGACGACTGGCTGGCTGACTACGGCTACGGCAGGACCTTCGTCTGTAGGGGCAGGTGCCGCATCGATCTCGGAGAAGTCGAGGTCTTGTGGGCTTGGGCGTGGAACAGCAGCAGCCAGGCCAATCAAAGCCACGATCAAGCAGGTTGAACGCATCCTGATGTCTGGAAGTGTTTCTAATGAATGAGACGGTTGAAAGATGGTTAAGGGGAGAGGGGAGAGGCAAGAGGGGAGATGGGAGATGGGATTTCAGAATGCTATTCAAAGAGGGAAATGCTTGATGATCTGGTGAGAAATCATTGGGGGGAAGGGGGACGTAAAGGGAAGTTTATAGAGAAAGACAGCGACATGTTAGCAGGCTTCCCTTGGTATGGTTCGGCAGGGACGGTGAAATCTAAATGGGCTTTTCAGTCAGAGCTGGATCTATCCTGGCATGTTGTAAACATCGCTTGTTTCCGCCGTGATCCACATCGGTACTAAGCTGATCACACTGTCACACACACAGCCAAAGCCCAGACATACCTAGGTGAGACCTGCACGACCGTGTTGTCGGATCAGGGACGGCTTACGAAAGTAGAAAGGCGCGGTCGCGAAGAAAGCGGAAGGGAAGCGATGGATTCGAGGCTAACCTTCTTCGTCAACACCAGTCTTGATCGAGAAAGACTAATTTCAGGTTCCGCGGATCAACTTTATCACGGTCCCATAGAGGTTTAGCTCATGGTTAAACAGGGTTTTTCGAACCGACCTCTCCTAGATTAACGAGATCAGAAAACAGGATCTTACCGCCCCCGATAGAATACCTCACTTGACTTCCAATTCATCCGTTGAACAAACATGTCCCTGATTATGAAAGAGCCTAGAGGCTTTGCGGCTTATACACTTCTTACGAGCTAACTCTAAGGAAGCTTCTCCCAGGAGTCCAGGACCGGACTTGATGGGGCCAGAGCTGCAGTTTAGCTTCATGGCCACGCTTGGGCTCTGTGTTTAGCGAACCGGGTTGATGTGTTTCCCGCTTGGTGCTTGGCCATGCGTTGTTCGGAGATCCAGAGCTATCGAAGGCTTCGATCGGACGTTCTTACCGTCTTACGGAGGAAATTTTGAGGAGAACCTTGAGCCTACTTAACTCCACGGCTCCTGTTGAGCCCACCAAGAGTCCACGTGAGCAAGTGAGAGTATCGCGTTCGATTTCATGCGTGATCCCGACTTTTCTCCATTCCATTCTCCTTCATCATGATTGTAGCTAAACAGGGTACGTTGCCAGAAGCTCTTTCGCCTGTCTGCATCAATGCTGTTCGGAGTCGAAGCTAAAAAGGATCACATTGTTAAGGGAACTTTTTATATTCTGAAAATAGTGTAATCACTGACTTGGATTCAATTGCAAAGCATGTGCAATTAGATGGATGGTTAGTATATCGAGAGATGGTTTGTGTGATACAGCGCGAGCAAAGACTCTTGGCCAGATATCGCAGTCAAAACCATTTCAAATGGGAATCAATATTCAGAGACTTACCGTATGTTGATACAAAATTAGATGAGAGAACGAGTGACTGGCAGACCGAGCAACATTACAAAAGTAGAATATCCAACAAGGTACTTAGCCTTTGTGTACACAGCCAGTCATGATACTGGGTACTTTCGTAGTCTTTCTCTAATCCTTCTTACCGCAAAAGCTTTGAGTATGATTCGTTCACTGGTTATAGTCTTAGGAAAGCTGATTAGAGTATTGGTTCATTTGCATATGTTGAAGTAAGGATCGTGGCTACTTCGCAAAAATCATATTCTAAGATGATTATCTGATCAATGCTTGTGAATCGATTGTTGAGTACTGACATGACCTGCAACTGCGTCATCAGAAAGGCAGTAAGCAATAACTCGTCTGCCAAGACATGACCAAGTGGGCAAATGGATTACTTGTTGTTCGAGATAACATATTATTGAGTCGAGTGCAAAGCTCATGCTGTAAGATGGATGGATTACCTTAGGGCAGAAGAACATATGAAACCGATCAGGCTTTACCCGGGATACCACTTACTCTGATAACCAATCCGCTATCAGTTCTCGATTGCTGAATGTCGATATGAGAACCTAGGTTTGGTGATTTGTCAAGACAGCGTAACGTTGACAAGAAGAAGGCGAAGACGACGAAGAAGACTTCAACATTCCATTATCATGAGCCACCAAAACCGGTTTAGCGTAGTTCTTCCCGCATCCTCAAACTCCTACAGCCCGTGAGCACTCAGAATTCTCAGGACTGGTAGAATATCCGCTTCATGTTTTCTTTCTTTCTATAATCATGCGATCCAGCTTGCCTGACTATGAACTGTTGCGGTTCCCTGTTTAGCTGCTGGCAGCAGTCCATGGTTGCGCTCATCCTTCCAAACGCGCATGATGATCGCATGATTACCCGGGTGGCGTATGGAATATCAGCGCCGGCAGGATGTTCTTTCTTTACATTTGGTTCCTTTACTTGGTATCGATTGATGCGACATTGCGAAATATTGCTGTACCACGGCACAGAAGCCGTAGCTTCGAGCAGCAGTACTTAAGCGGGGATACCGCAACGACTGAGAGCCCGTTACCGCTGCACTCCCCCTCAACCGTACAGGATGAAGCACTTCTGCACAACCATGAACTCCAAGAACCCCTCAAAGGCCCAAATGCCTTCTCCGCTCTCGTCGACGCGCTCGCGACTATGCAATCGCACTATTTCGAAATCTGGCAAGGCGATTGGCCCAGCGCTATCGACTGGACGGCTGCAGTCATGGGAACACACGTCTCCGCCACGCTGGCTGCTTTCACGGAGTCAAGGGCATACACAATGGCTTCAGTGAAGCCAGGGGGGGTTCTCGAGAGGATCCAATGGTATGAGAATCTCATCAACCGATACTTCACGCAGATGACGGCTTTCTATTTCGGAGAGAATGCGTTTGCCCTACGGACACAGGCTTACGACGACATGCTTTGGGTAGTTCTGGACTGGTTGGAGAGCATTAAATTCATAAATCAACATTCGAAACTACAACACGCGTTTGGTGAAGACGATAGAGATTCGGGCACCAACTCGAATGAGTTAAGATGGTACGGTCAACAATTCGTCCCGCAATTCGCGCATCGAGCTCGGGTCTTCTACGATCTGGCATCCAAAGGATGGGACACTTCCCTTTGCGGTGGCGGTATGGTGTGGAATCCCTACCTTGCGCCTTACAAGAATGCGATCACGAACGAGCTTTATATTGCCGCGAGTGTGAGCATGTACCTTTACTTTCCAGGCGACGACAATACGTCCCCATTCAGCAGCGAGCGAGAGGCTAAAGAAAGCGCGATGCCGCCAGCAAAAGCGCACGATCCCAAATATCTATATGCCGCAACAGAAGCTTACGATTGGCTTAGCAAGAGCAGCATGAAAAATGGTATGGGGTTATACACTGATGGCTTCCACATCCGGGGTTGGAAAGGGGGCAAGAACGGCAGCACTGGGACTGGTAGATGCGATATTAGGGACGAGCAAGTCTATACGTATAACCAAGGCGTCCTCTTATCTGGCCTAAGAGGGCTGTGGGAAGCAACAGGGCACAATCACTATCTGGAAGACGGCCATGAATTGATCCGCAATGTCATCGTTGCAACAGGTTGGTTCACCCATAACCCGGCGGACCGATGGCGTTGGGCAGGCCTAGGCCGCGACGGCGTCTTGGAAGAAGCTTGTGACTCGTCGGGGTCTTGCAGTCAAGACGGTCAAACATTCAAGGGAATCTTCTTCCATCATTTAACGCTTTTCTGTGCTCCTTTGCCCCGAGGCAGCAATGGCGATGGGGTTACTATCCAAGCAGATGATGACCTTGCCACGTACCACAGAGTACAGTGTCTCCAGTATAGCGCCTGGATCAGACACAACGCGGAAGCCGCATATGCGACTCGAGATAGCAACGGTAAGTTCGGCATGTGGTGGGGACGTCAAGCCCGTGCTCCCCATTCCTCTGACGAAGAGGTACCAAATTACGACATCCCAACTCCGGAGGGAACAGACTATCGCAACAAAGGAGTCCCGAATGATGAACTATGGCGCTTGCTTGGCGACACTACTCTCAAATTTCAGCAACAACAGACAGCCTTCCAGCAGTATGGCGGTATTGAGCACCACACTGATACAGCAGACAAGGAATATCCACGCGACCCAAATACTAGGGGACGCGGTAGGACTGTGGAGACGCAGAGCGGAGGCCTCGCTGTGCTAAGGGCGTTGTGGCGTTTGGTGGAAGCCAGAAACGCGCCTTGAACATTTCTTCGGATGCAACGATGGTATGATCTAGGAGTCGGTCTCCGAGTATATATATAATTCTCGTTGAATATATTTCTCCGGTAACGCTGGCTGGAATGGAACGACCTGAAGCTTCCGGCATGTCAATATATTATGTTTACGGAGATGATCTGCTAGCTTCCTTGAATGCTTCCTATGTTCTGACTTGATAATTTATATCCTATCGCTTTTTTAAACAGATTTTGGAGTACAGGTCACAGCAGGCCTTCGGAAGGAAGTTGCCTTCAATATACTTCCGTACTGCAACCCAAGCAAGAACCGCATTGCCGATCTGCCGACCCTCCACCACACTGCCTGCCCCAAGGCGATCTCTCTTTCTCCTTGAGTATAACAAAAAACTCATTCCGATTAGACTCCTTGGTTCTGATGTTGACAATTTACTGTTCACAAAGGTCCGAGTTCTTGAGGAGTGCATCGAAAGATAGCACGAATGGCGTTGTCTAGATTCGAACTCGTCGATGGCAACGTGGAAAGGTTGTAGTACATAGGTTGTACTCTCCAATCTGGAGTACGATGCTCTTGAAGTAGATTTAGGGCTGGTGTGTTCGCTAAAGGTCAATATAATAGACATCTGCCCCGACCTTACCCCCACTCGGGCATATGCTGAGCGCCGCCCTGCAGCCATCCGACGCTGGTGATTGTTGTGCGAAAGAGGGTGACTCTGAGTGATTGCGCCTCTCTGGGGGTGAGCTACCGCCCGCGGCCTGAATACCGACGATTTCAGTCAGAGACTTCCAGAATTAGCTTGAAACTTGCAAGCATGTGTCTAAAGTACCGGAAAAGCGGTGGACGATAGAGAAATCTGATTCTAGCCTCGTTCCGTCAAGCTCTTTCAATCATCCTCAAGCGTCGGAGAGAGGTCTCTCATACTCACGGCTTTCACAGCTGCGGACTTGTTCATTCCGGTCTCTCTCTACTATTTGCTCGAACCCGCGTTCTATCATTGTACAGAACACGGCCCACATCCAATGAGGTCACTCAACACCTGATAACATCATCTGGACAAAGGGGCAGAACCAAAGTAAAAATCGCCGTCGCACCCGACCAGACTGCACCAAAGCGTGTTGGCACGCTCTCGCTGCGTTGTCGTACGAAGAACATCGCTGGAAGTCCGGCAAATAGATTGCGAGGAAAAAACCAGAGCTGACAATTGCGCGATATAGAATCGGCATTGCTCTCTGGCTTTCAGCAGGTCCCAAGACTGCTTGCATCTGCACCGTCAAGAAAACAACAGCACATACTGTCTGCGAGATGGCGGAAAGGGAGAAGACGAGGTTGACACTCCGTTAGACTGGCTTGAATCCGGAGACGGCGAAACCGAGGGCCTTTGAGGTGTGGCTTTTCTTGGTTGGCCCGAGGGCATCGCATCGTCATAGGCAACAGGCGATGGTCGGCTTAGAAATAAGCCCTTGAACTGGTGTAAGACCTGCCATACGTGCTTGGGCTCCCAGGGCCCTCAGGGCCATAACCTTCTAGTTACTTGTTGACGATTTAATAGATAAGCTTCGCTTGATAGGGCTAAACCCGGCTACAGAGTTTTCACCTCCTCGGCAACCTACTTTATCATTCTACCTACTCGCCCAGCTACTGAACCAGCTACTAAACCATCTACTAATGAAAAATTGCGCAGACATTCACCCTCGAAAATTTTACGATTAAGACTCTTCATGAAAGTTCGCGCGGTTGCAAATTGCAGAGAATAAACTCTTCATGAAAATAGAGTACGGTTTTCGGTCACGATGTGTCATCCTCCACAACAACGTTCAGCAAAGAAACCACGCCTGAGGAATTGATAGCCTGGAGGCTAGAAGCCAAAGAAGAATCGTTGCTCGAGAGATTGAATTGGGCACCTCTGCCTACGGGAGATTCGATTATTGTTCCGTCGGCCATGTAGTTTTTCATTTGTAGCTTGTTGAACGGTGAGTCGGAAGTGTACATGTAAATCGCTGCTGGCTTGCTTTGGGTGACTGCATCCTCGTCAGCTTACAACATTGGGAGAACAAACAAGGTATGGTTTCCATCATCCCGATCGGGAAGGGGACTTACTCGTAAAAGCAGTATAACCCCCTTGCGGATATTGACTTTGCTTTTTGGAACCCGGCTCAAGACAATCCCAAAGCCTTTTTGTCTGTTTTCCCACCTCGCCCCATTTCGACTGGAATACGGGCTTGATGTAATTAGGGCCCTGGACAAAGGTCCCCCGGTAAGGTTGGAGTACCATGGCTATAGTGCAAGATTCTGCAAACATTCGCGATGATTTTAGTGAGAATGCACTGGCCGGAGACGGGGGTTGGTATACTGTGTTTCCAAATCTTGGGCAACTGCACAATCGCCAGTGGAGCGAACTCATTCTTGACTTCTTTCCACTTTCCGGGTCTGGAGTCAGCGTTTCCCTTTTCGGTAGAGCTCTGGGCCGTGATGTGTTTGAGGAATTGAAGTTCCGAAATTATACGTCAAATTTGGCAATAACGAACAAGAAAGTTTATCTCACGGGTGGTTCTAGGTACTGTGGCTCTGCGAACTTGCGGAAAGCGGTGGCACCATTCCTATCATGCATGCCTATGGGTTCATAGACCCACTTTACGATTTCGAGTCAGCATTTTCCTTTTGGGTACGAGAGACAAGTTTTGAGACATGTCCCAAGGATGATCGTGCTGGAAACATAACATACCGGAATCCAGTCCGTGGCCTCCTTGCAATCATCGACGTTGGGAGTGCCGTACAACTCTTTGTTACAATAGAGGTCGTAGGTATATGCGGTTACTCGTGGGCTATGGAGCGTGAGTAAACATAAGAGTACCCATAACATGGACAACATAGGGACTGGAATTTTGGACATGGAGAGATACGGCGTAAAGCGGAACGGCCTAAGAGGGACCGATGCGGACTCATGGATCGCTTTATATTAGAAGAATTAAAGCCTGGTGCGAGTGCTTTGAGTACGTGCTGGGGTTTTGGCACGCTTGTAGGTGCCATCGCTTCTGCGGCTGCCAGTCGGTATTTTCCCGGGTTTCGGACGACGGATCGGGTGCGCCAACTCCATGATGAGACCAAACAGATATCTTGCGCCTAAAGAGCGTCTCAGTTGCTATTCAAGGGCTTCGGCGGGAAGGATGAAAGCTCTACAAACCAATATCTCTCCCTCTTTTCCCCACAAATTCTGCGACGTTGGAATCAAGCTCAATGCATTGCATTACTATACAACAAAGGCCTACGGCAGGAACTCGTCTCTTACAACTTACGCTCCTCCTCCTGATCTCCATATTTCACATCGTCAACGCCAATCCAGTCTGCGATGGCGATCGTTATGGTCGTCCTGACCCCGGCGATTGCCATGTAGCTCTCACCCAGTTCCCACAAGACAAAAACATTCGCTATTTTGTGGAACAGCCACTTCGCAGCAAACCTCCGCAAGCCTTGTGGCCTGGCTTTCAAGATGATCGAGCAGTGCCCTTTCAAGAGACGATTGTGCAATTGCCAAAATGGATGTCTTATGGTTGGTGAACTTTCGTCTGTCATGTATATTATGAGAGGGATGTGCTTGATAAAATCTTGTTATGATAAACGATTTGTTGAGCGAGATTTACTGATAGCATATACGTGGAGAATAGGCACCTGCAATGTTGCGCTATTCGCGTTTAGACATGCTAGGAGGCTCAATACGGCGCCGCTGACATTCTGGTTTGACATTCAGGAAACCGGAATGCAGATCTGTAACACATGTCTTGCGAATCATGGTGAAGGAGGAGCCACTTACCTCAATGGTATGTCATATAGTCGAGCAAGCTCTCAGTTACTTTTCGAAAGGGGTTTGCTGATGTGGACAAAGACTATCGCAGCGTACCAGGACTGGGCATCTATATGTGGGCCGATGGCGCCTCCTTTGAGTTCGTAATGAACCAGGAAATGGGCGAGCAGTTTCCTTTTGGCATGGATCCGACGCTCACGAACATGGATGATGTGGTGCGAAGCAATGCGACTTTCGCTGCGGGGCTGTTTAAAGGAAATAACACTGGAAACATCCAAATAGTGTGACGGTTGAGTTACTCGTAGAAGTCGATCTATAAACTTAACTTACTGCTTACCTACCCCTCGTACTTCTAAAACCTCAATTTACTAGTATGCAATTATCTCAGCTTGATGAGCTGAGCAAGATCTTTCCAATGATACAAAAACCATCAAAAATGGAGTAAAATTGTGGGTGTAATGAGTTATGTTGCTGATTCTGTAGCTCAGATGAGAGATTGCTTATCTTATCTTATCTAATCTGACTGTGGCCATGGCACCCATTGGGTTTACATAGGTGCTTGGATGGGTGCTCCCCAGGGAAACCCACCCAAGATGCTGAGAACAGCCCCCAAACCCACCTCTTGAGGTGAATTGGATCGGATCTGTCAGGTATCACCTAATCTAACGGTCACTCTATATATGGGTGAGTTGGTGGACATACAGGTAGGGAGCAAAATACGAAAATAGGGTGTTTTTGGTGGAGAATAGAGGTGCCTCGGCTCGGCCGCTTGTTGTTCCTTAATCAACATGTATTGACACTCTGATACTTGATCTATCTCGTATCAGAATGGCTTCCTACAAGGACAGCGATCACGATGAGCTCGTGGAGCGGCTGAAGACTGGGTTCAGAGCACTGCTTAACCAAGTACATGACCTGGCCAGGAAGAACCACGACCTGGAGCAGCGGCTTTCCCTCGCACAGTTTGAGGTACGTTCTTCGTATCTTAAGATCTCTTTCCCCATGCTATGATGATTTGCTTAGCTCTAGACCTGAAGCTACAACTGTAGCTGTGACGATCATTAACCAGCTTCTGCTGAGCATCGCCCTTTCGGATTCATGAAAATCTTGCAATACTTGGTTGCGTAAGCTGACGCATTCTCGTCAACAGGCGCAGCGCCTGATCCTAGAAGATGGACCTCTTTCCCATCTCTGCAACACAATCCCGCAAAGTGGGAAGCAAACAGCTCCCCAGGAAGATACGAGCCAACCACCAGATATCTACATGGCTATCGAGGACCAAGAAGAAGCTCAAGCGATAGCCCGCGGTGTTAGTTCTTGGAAGATCCTGACCGATGGGAGGCGGGGCGAGACTGAAGCAGTCAATAAGGTTCAACTGGACCGACAATGGAGTCCTACTCCTAGGGACACAAGATCATTACAGGACGATATTGGCGCCTCTGCAAGCGTAGCCAAGTCATATGTAAATCAATATCCCGAAGAAACATCAAAATGTCCGTTTGCATCACTATCGGATCTTCGACCAGAGCACCAGGCGTTGACAGATGCTCATGGTTCTGTGACGAAACGTCCTGACTCACTTCCCACCCCACCCGAAATGAGAGAAGAGTTCATCACAGACCCTCCTAGGAGCATCCAGCAAGCTCGGACCTTTTCTTCACCTCCACCTTCAGCCACGGGCTCTGCTTCCAAATGCCCAATTCGATATCTTGACGAGCGTTCGCCAGAAGATATAGCCAGGTACTTTGAGATCCACAAGCATGAGATTCCAAGGAGCCACGAAGTTTGTGTCAAGCGGTACCAGAGTAATGAGGAAAGCATACGTCAATTGGATGCCAAGTACGGAAATCTGGTCAGCATGATCCAAGGCTTGGGCGTGAAGCACAAGCCGTTATTACCAGCAAAAGAAGAGGAGGAATGCATAGCGATGGAGCGCAGATCTATAGAGAAGGTTGAGAAATGGGCAGACAATGTCAAGAGTATCCCGGACAACGTATCCGCAAGAAGCGCTGGCTTGAACAAGGAAGACGACAGAGAAGGGCATTTCGACAGACCACTGGAAGACATTAAAGTAGGCGAGTCACCGAGCCGTCCTTGGGGCATTCGGGTGCCCGTTGAAGAAGAGAGAGCTTCCAGTGCTTCACTTTCGCCAGTGCATTCACTGAGGCTAGACCATGCTACAAAGCAGAGTCGAAAAATATTCGAAGAAGTAACAGCGGAGGAGACAGCGGATATATCTAACAAAGCTGAAGCATCATATCTATCACCGCCTATATTAGAGGCACTGACAACACCTCCAGCGGCTGCGAAGACGGACGACCCCCGCATGTTGTTCACCGGACCTGTGTTTATCGGATATCCCTTGGAGCAGGCGGCGGAATTGATAAGGCAGAGTGGAACGGGGATGAATATACCCAGGCCTTGAATAGGTCTCCGCATCTTGTTGCAGCGCTTAGCGTGGAGCATGGCGTATCATATGCTCTGAGAGCTCTGTTCATGACAGACACGTATAACAAAGATCAATGAAGCATTTTGCCGTCTTGAGAGCTGTGGTATTATAATCTTGCAGCCCATATTTTCCCATCCACCCTATCCCCCCCCCACCTCCCACCTCCCACACCCCCTTTCCCCCTCAAGGCACGGCCACACACTCCATCTCCACCCTCACCCCCCTCGGCAACTCCCCAACCGCGACACAACTCCTCGCGGGCCTCCACCCCCCAAACGCCCTCTCATACGCCCCATTGACCTCTTCGAAATCGCCCATGTCCACCAAAAACACCGTCACTTTCACCACTTTGTCCAGGCTGCTGCCGGCAGCCTCGAGGATCGCGCGCATGTTGGCGAGGCAGCGGGTTGCGTTTTCGGCCATGGAGCCCGCCGGGAGGGCGCCCGAGGGGGTGGAGGGCAGTTGGCCGGATATGTAGATGGCGTGGGGGGTGTGGATGGCTTGGGACTGGGGTGGGAAATGGGGGGGTTAGTAAGGGGTGAGGGGAGGGGGCGAGGTGGGGAGATTGGGGGAGGGGAGGGGAGGGGCGTACGTAGGGTCCGGCGACTGGGTGGGCGGTTTAGTATGTTTGGGAGCGGTGGTGGAGTAGGGGCGGGGCTTACCAGGGCCGGCTTTGTCGGTGTGGATGACTTTGAGGTCGGACATTTTTGGGGCGGTGGGAGTGAGGTGGAGGGTGCGGTGGTGGTGGGGAGGAATTCGGCGGTGGAAGTGGGTGGATGGCTTTGGCGGGGTAAGATGGAGGGGTTGGAGGGGTCTGGTGAGGAATTTTTGGTACGGGCGGAACATGAATGGGATTTTTTGTGGCTTTTAATTCCTTTCTTGTGGTTACCAGGGGATACCTTGGATACGGTTGATTAAGTATCAAGTACCGCTTGGTTCTTGTGTCAGGAGGTTTGATAGAGGTGCATGACAATGGAACAGTCTACTGCAACCAGTCAACCTGTAGTAGGAGACTACCCTAGGTACAGGCTTCGGATGCAAATAACAGGTGCGATAATTGCCGATATTACTGTCGCTGTCATCAAAAGGTAGAGTAATTATGGAATGAAGGCGCAATCGCTCTACCCAATCCACCGATATTTATATTGCTATGACGTGGCGGGCAGCACTTGCAATACGAGTTGGATAAGTGTTCCGCTTTTTTTGCGTCTGACATTAAGATTTTAGCCACCACCGCTGGGAGCGAAGTAACGCAGTGTCTCTTATCACCATCCTCGAGGATAATATTGCTTCATCGTTGTAACGGACAATACAGCCGTCCATGGGACAACCTCCAAGTCGATACCAGCCGGGCACTGAAGCTTCCTCTTTGCACAGGATGTTCTGCTTATGAATCAGGAAGATACAGCTATCACCAATAAAGCTCGTCATAGCTATTGTTATGGTCTTTGCAAAATATTTAGCTCCGAGAGCTATTCTGCAATATCCTTGGAGATGGCGCAATATAGATCAAAAGAAGGCTTTCCGTAGGTCTGTAATAGTTTTGGAGAAGGTAAAACCGTTGCAGCAGCAAAATTTATGTTTTAATAACTTCCAGCTAGACATTGCTCAGCTTTTAGGTGGACCGTCTTCTTGGCTCGAGAGCAAGGTGTAGACAGGCGCATCTAATTTCTCACGACCTTTGAGGAAGTCGAGTTCAAGTATGAAGACATAGCCAACGAGCGTGCCACCAAGCTTCTTGACTAAGGAGCCAGCTGCGGCAGCAGAACCACCTGTAGAGTTGTCAGAAATTGGACAAGAGGTTATGACTGGTGAGCCTACCAGTTGCAACTATGTCGTCCACCACAACGACTCGCTGGCCGGGCTGAATGGCATCCTTTTGCATCTCGAAGAAATCTTCACCATACTCCTTCTTGAACCCAGCTGTCTCGGTGGGTCCCGGCAGCTTCCCTGGCTTTCTGACGGGCACAAATCCAGCTCCAAGTCTCAATGCCAAACTCGGCCCACACAGAAAGCCTCGTGCCTCTAACCCCACTATTATGTCAGGCTTCTGATCTTCCCCGTAGCAACTCGTAACGTGAAGCTCCAGCGCTCGAATAAGAGACCTGTGAAGGGTATGGTCGGCGAAAAGCGGCAGGATATCTTCGAACAGGATCCCTGGTGAGGGGAAGTCCGGAAATTGTCGGAGAGATTTATGAAGTCTTATCTTAAGATTGGAGAGTTCGGAGGCGGTGGAGGAGGCGGAGGCGGTGAGTCGGGTGTTTTGGGAGGTGGCATCGGGCTTGTCTCGCGGTGGATGTGAAGATGTAGATTCTATCATGGTGTGAGAAAGGAGGAAGGGGGAAGGAGGGAGGGACTGTAAAGTAGAAGGGAATTTAATTTGACAACAAACAATTAGCTGACATGTCGACAAGATTGACTTTTTTTTTTTTCTCTTGGGCGTTGCGTGATTTAGCGATTTGGGCGATTTGGCGGGTCTGAGAGCCTTGAACTAGTGGGAGGGGGAGTCATAAATCTCTGACAGCCCTTCTGGGCCTATGATCGATATGATCAAGCGCTATCGACCATCTCAATTCTCAATTGGCATTTTTTGATTAGATCGTTGAATGCCAGCGAATGATGCACGCAGCCCCAGGGTTGTGTAACGTGCATTTCTGGGTTGGCAGCCCACCCCACCGCTGCCCAGTGTATGCATGCAGTCGATAAGACCGTTGTTACGCAAGACGGACGATACGAGGATTCGATAGAGAGTATTTCCGGGATTGTAACCCTCCTGCGAATCTCCCTCTCTCTCTCTCTCTCTCTCTCTCTCTCGCTTTTTCCCCTTTCCTTTCTAGAACCACCCCAAGGTCCGAGCGTGAAGAACTCCAACACATTGGCTGCTCGAGTTTTCCGCAAGAAACATGACATACGGGTCGTCTTCGTGAGGAAAGTACTACAAGTGACCCCCACGTCCTATTTATCGTCGGCGTGGGGTCCGCCATGGGAATCTCTCTGTTCGCACTCGGAAACGTCTTCACTATGCGGTGTTCGGGTCTCAACCGCTCAACTCCTCACCTATGAATCTTCCTTCCCTTGTCTTGAGGCTGAGAACGGCTATTCGCGGCCCAGATCCCTTGCGTTGCTGTCTATTGGCAAGCTCGAGTTCAAGTCAATGACATATATCGTCGGTTGAAATGAATACCCCTACAGAGACATGTCTGGGCTTACTGTCTTACTGGTGGGGAGAGTCGTAAGCCATCTCAGTAAAGTACAACCGTTGTAGACCGTCACCGTTGTCTACCTATAAAACCAGATGGCGGTCTCGATATCTCATTACAAGTACTCACATTTCTCACTATATCATAGTGGAATAGACCAGTAAGTTCGATCGGTTCTTTGCAAAAAATTGACCGAACCAGAAATTTGATTTCAGAGCATGTGCGACCAGAAGAGTTGGAAATATAAATACATGAAATGAGTCAAACATGATGAATACTCAAAATGCCACTTAGACTGACGGTTATCCGACCAGTTTAATTCTTAAATGTCACAAGGCTACTCTCGCAGAATCAGGTATTGAATAGATCAAGAGGCAAGAGAAGAAATAGACTACCTCATTATCTTATAGATTAATTTATGGGCTAGCGGACTAGCTAGATAGGTTGACGATACACAGGCTTGCATCTGTAATAGGAAACTTGAGGCGGCCCATGGCTCCTGTCGAGCTATCGTGTGTTATATGTGTGAGTGCAGTATCTTCCTCGCTATCGTCGGTGTCATTAAGTCTAATCTTTCAACAGAGTTCCCCAATATTCTCTTGTGATAAGTCGACTCATACGCACGTGCCAACTTGAGCTTTGTTAGAATGGACTCTTATCGAAGATTGAACTGAACAGCTGGCCGTCTTCTAAGTGCATTCAATGATAGGGTCAGCAAATGAGATAGCAACCTAACATAACAACCATAGCAAAGCAACAAACGGAGGGTCAAGCAACAGATTTAACAATTATCTTCCTCTCAGTTCTCCTTCGCTCTCGTCGAGCCACTTACATTTGTTCCAAGTAACGGTACGCAGCGAGCTCACAACCTTATGGTGCAGATAGGTGTTGCGCAAGCTTTGTCTTCTGGTAGGTTTCCGAGCTAAGTCTCGTCAATCTCTTGTACAGCCCTATCGATGGTATCGTTCGACAACATGTATTGGACACCAATGGACTGGTCAGAAAGGTACGCATGGATTTAAGTGATTTTCCTTCCTTTCCTGCGTCGAGTAGTCCGTGAGGGCAAGTGCGAGTGGTTCGGAACCAGGATTGTCTGGTCAGATAGGTACGCACGGATATAAGCGATGATCCTTCCGCTCTTCTTTCAAGTATTCTTCAGGCCAAGTGCGAGTGATTTGGACCTGAGAGTCTTGTCCTCGTCATACTCCTCGTATCTGCTTACTTAGATGATACACTAACTTGTTCTGCAGGATTCGAGAACCTTTGATTGGAGCTAGCTTGAACATCTTGTTGAGCCAGCTGAGCTGACATTCTGATGAAAAGCGTCAGAGTTCATGTCCGAACCCGAGGTATTTGGCATGACTCTAGCCAAGGTTTGCGTCGGCGATATGGTCACTCTTATTGGCGAGCTTCGGTCCGCCGAATCTTGACGGACGGCTTATGCGGCGCTGAAGTCCTTCAAACGTAGCCCTCTCTGTCTTCAACTCCGCTCTTCGACTCCAGTCGTTCGCTCCTCTTCGTGGTTGCCTCCATATTCGTCTCTTTACTCCATTTCTTTCCTTCCCTTCCATCCACTCCATTCCCTCCGTTCCATTCCCTCCGTTCTCTAGTTGTTTCCAAGTCCTTCATTTTTACAGACTTCTAGTACGTCTTTACCTGTAGTACGTTATTTCGATTTCACGTCCGCCCGTAGACCTGAGATGCGTAGCATGTTGAGCCTCAATAGAGCGAATGAAGCCATGCTTAATCGATAGCAGCATAGAGTCCTCGCTTATTGATCAGTCAGGATCAAGAATGAAAGGGAGGTACGAACCTCTAACAGTTTGATTACATCACTAGCGATACATAGCTCCATTGACCACGTCTGCGTCGATTTTGTCGTTGTCAAGTATATATCCCGTGAAGCGTGAAGCTATGGGCGAAGGGGTTGGATGAATGACTGTGCTGTTGGATCTCGTCAGGGACGGGGTGTATTCAATGATGAGTAAGTCTTATTGTTCGCTCAGCGAATTCGAGCCTTTATTCGGAGCATGGTCGTAAGCCTGTGGTCAACTAACTATTCGACTAGCTATTCACGAAAGTGAATCCAAATGCCCACACTGACTATATTGCGCAAGCCGTGATAGATACAATGAAGACCAGGACAATTGAACCGATGGCATTGTCCTTCCGGAATCCCACTAACCTTGATTTTCAAACCTTCAGAATCTGCCCGAAACACCACCCCTTTTTTTCCATGGGCCTAACCAATGAGTACTTCCGATTACTACGAAGGCTTGGAGATCACCTGAGAGACAAGCTTGACACCGTAAGTTGTGCAACATGAAATACAACATGATAAAGTCTCGCCACACTTCACTTGAATTTGGAATAATATATCATCCTTCCTATTATTGGTGAATCGTGTTCATAGCGGTTCATCGACTACTATGTGAACCCTATTTTTCTCCCTCTTGTTTTCTTATTCTCCTACTTTCAACGCATCATCCTCTACCCTATATATACAAACTGCCCATCTTCCAGCTAAGCCATAGCAGTAGTACATTATCTTATATATGATAGCCAGGTATTACCTTTGGCTTGGAACCTTAAAGCCTGATTGTTCACGAGGTCTCTCTTGACGTTCTGAAGAGATTTTACTATGTGTATGGACAGCCAAGCGACGGTGCCCGTACCTCGACCACCACATGGACAAGCTTTCAAGGTTTACGTGCCACACAATCCTAGCAATCTAGCGGCTGGAGGGCTACTCCATTACGGCCTTCTGAACGGCACCAATCTTCTGGTGGGAGATGGGGGAACCATGAACAAGGTCGACAGGAAGTTCTGTAAGCCAAGGGACAAAGAGGATCGTTCCAGGGTCCTAGGATAGTCCGACCAATGTCGCCCGGCACTTCAGCATCAAGAGCAACCTCAGATACTCTTGCAGGTGCACCAGACGGTCAAGGCGGAGGGCAAATAGCAGCGCCAGAGCTAGTGCAGAACCAGATTATAAATCCTTCCACTTCTAGCCCCAACCCTCATACTTTACAACATGGTCACGGTGCTGTTAAAAACATCAAAAAAACAAACTGGCTGCAAAGAAAAGTTGGTCTCCCAAAGGGTTCCAACAGACACTGATGCTTGACACTACAGAGGCGACGCACGACGATTCGGACCCAGAGCTTCTGCTAGCTTTGAAAAAGGAGCCAATCAAATATTTGGAAGGCAGAACTTATCAAAAAGCCAATCGAACAAGCGGGCCGCTTTGAACGTCTCTTCGAATGAGCTGTCCGAACCAAAACGCCAAGGTACAAGACGGCGCAAGATCAACTAGGAAACCGAGGCATTCAAACTCTGACTGCTGGCGCCAGCAATGTGACCAGGTGCCTTTAGATTACCCTTCTCATCCTATATTGTCAATTCAGCCGTGGAGTTCACGCGCATCTCACCTTGTCAACAGACCAGTGGTACCATCCAAACTGGGTATACTAATCGACCTATCCGATGTGTTCTCTGCAAAGAGGTTCCTTTGATCTTGGGTCGCGCAACCTGGGTGACGCTTCCTCTACGAGCCGTCGATCGAGCCAATCTTCGTCAGTCTTGCAACCTGATCTAGACGACCTGACGGCCCCTCACGCCAACCCTAGCGCTCATAGAGCCGTCAGGCAGCAATCAGTCAGATCAAGACTGTCAGCGTCTCGGTTACGGTGCCCCAGCAGCAAATCTTCTATGATGCACATGGGCCATTTCTGGGCAATTCCCGACCAACACGCCCACCTCCACCACCATCGCAGAAAGACTACAAAGATCTTCAAGCAGCATACTTCGATCTGTAAACACCGTATGACATTCTTCGAGTAACAGTCTCAACGGCTATTGAAGAGACGATCAATTTGACGGTTGCGGCAGAAGGGCATTGATGCTATTTCAATGATGTACGCTAGGGGAAAGCTTGGGGAATACAATTTTACCAGCGAGTTGCGTTCATTCTGGCGAGGAGCGCACAAACCCCTCCGCATAATTCAACGACAAGGAAGACATGGTTGAAATTCTCCTTGTCTCCCTATGACCACTTTCGCAAGTGTTAGTCTTGAGCATGCCTGATCCGATGTTGTCTTCCTCATTTATTCCAATCAACATGAACACCATATCTTGAGCCATCAGCCGCATATATAGCATCGGTCGGGAGTTGCCCATGTGAGCCTGGATTCGGGCTCTCGACCATACCTACGACCGAGTGCTTCAAGCTCAAGATGTCACCAGAACGGTGACAAATATCAGCGGCACATCGAAGCATGAACGCACAGCGGCAGATGAGGCGCAATGACTGAGGATGCCGGAGAGGAATCCGGTAGCCAAGAACTTGCCGTGGTCGAGTTGACAAAGCCGCTGCCGTTCGAACATCACACACGAATGCAAGAGCTCGAAGACAGGATACACATGACGATCTCACAAAAATAAAATCATCTCACCAGCTCTGTGTACAACCATCAGCCGAACCCTTCAAACCCAACCACAGCCACAAAGCAGAAAAAAAACTGGATGTACCTAGAAATCAGTAGACCTTCCTGCTGCCGTCACTCCTCAACCTGAGACTGAGTCGTCGAACTCACACCTAGTAGAAATCCCTACTACTTTCCCCCGGCAGGCTTCTTAACTGTCCCCATCCCCGTCCTCTCAACCCACACCCACTCTTCTGGAGCGATAGCGACCCTAAATTACATTTACTTCTCTTGAAGATCAAGTGCAAGCCTAAGTTAACCACCAATAAAGCAGTAGACCATGGAGCCGCTATTGTGCACAAGGATGAGCCTAATCCATAAAACCCTTCAGCGATAAAGCCTTCTACTACAGCGCCCCAAACGATTAAGAACCCCCTTAATTCAAATTTCAGTCAACATGCTCTAGGGTCACAACGACTTTCAAGTGCAAGCCGTATCCCATGTCTTCCCGAGCGGAACGCTCCTTTCCTGCTGTCGCTCTATATATGGCCGAGAAGGAGTTGAAGAGAGCCTTCTTCGATGCTATAGTTCAGAAGCCAACCTAAAGCTATCAACTACGCTCCTTTTTTCACTCGCAATATCAGAGCTTTCATTCATTGGCATTCATTATCCGCGTTCACTACGTCCGTCCCTTTTCCACATTGGGAAAAAATGATGCTATACACACAATCTTCCCTGCGCCTGCGCACAGTATGCTAAATCCATTTCACTCGCCTTGGTCCAGCGCCTGCACTTCTTGCGGCCCAACGTTGCCGCCACCTTTCCACTGCGGTCTCGCCGTCACGTCGCCCTGGTTCACCCTCTACACCTGTTGCATCGTGAGTTACCGCTTGAAGATGGTCCACGTCTTCCGCCACTCTCCCACCTTGGCGTCGGAAGGCGACAAAAATCTGCCCCCGACTTACTCGAGGCCCGCCCGGGCGCTGCCGCTTTAGCGGAGATAAGAACATTAGCCAAAGACTCCAAAGAAAGTGACTGAATGCTTTCATCCCATGTTTGAGCCTTCCCGTTGAAGGCGAAAAATCGGCCAGCAATTTCGTCAGAGGTGAGCTCTTTAGTATATGATGATACGCAAAACAATGACGCCCTGATTCTTCGAGATCGCGCTCGTGTCAATCAATCGTCTCGCCGGTGAACAAAAATGGTCATACAGAGCTTTCGCGAATTCAGACCGTGATCTAGCAGAGAAATGTCCCGAGCGAGTGGGAACGTAATTAGCGTATGCAGAAAGGTTTAGAATCCTTGGCATTCGTTTTCGCTCTGCCCCACGGTGATCCGTTTATAGAAGGAATTCAGAAATCAACCCCATCGCCCCCCAATTGCCCGAAATTGAAGCTATTCAGACCTCTTTGTTTGTTGACGTTCCTGACGTTCTTGTAACCGACCGTTTTTATTCGAAATGCCTCAACGCCGAAGTCAAAACCTATCTCTAGATGACTTTCTCATTCTCTCTAGAGCATTCGAAAGACGTAGGAAATTGACGACTCAAGCTGAACAGTCGAAAATCACTGATCGAGCTGACTTCTTCGATCGAGCTGCTCTTCTCGATCATCGTCGTAGACGAGCTCTCATTTCATCGAATGTAGATGATTCTTGATTGTCTTCAACTTCTGAGCTGTCTTCAACTTCTTGACAATTCTCATCTTCTGAATCTCAGTTATCTTCACTTTCTTGACGATCTGAATCTTCTTCACTAAGACGTTCATGATCTTGTTTGTGTAGTAAACGGGGGGCGTCAATGTAGTAAAAAGGGGTGTATGTTTAGTGGGACCCTACAATAATACGAATATTGCTATTTTAAAAAAAAGAATAATATTATGATTATATAGTAGAATTCTAAGTATGCAATCAAATTGAGACTAGCGTCTTGACGTCAAGAGAAGATTTAGCGCAACTTGAATTAGTCTGACCTAGATCTAATCGACTAATCTCGATTAGAACTAGCGCTTGCGGTCATGTCATCTATATAATCTGCGCATCATCGTGTATTTACTCGTCACGCTTGTAGTGTTAGTTAATACATACTCACATGATCTGCTCTGTGTAGGCTTCTGACAGCTCAAAATTGAGTCAAAAAGAACATTCAAGCCATCGTCACCTGAGGCGGCCTCCTATACTCTATATACCACGCATTCAAGTCCCTCAGATAATAATACATTCCCAGCCCAACATGCCTCATTCCAACCATCATCCACCCCACATCATGCAGCTTACAACCCTCAATCTCGTCCTCGTCTTCCTCTTCCTCCCTCTCCACAGTTCTGATCACCTCTCCATCATCCCCTCTCACCACAATCGGCCCGGTTTCCCAGTCCCTCCAAATCAGATTGACATGCCCCTCCCGAGCCCCATCAGTGGCGGTAGTGAACGCGGGTAGATTGATGACACTTTCAAGCGCCTCCTCGTCAACCTGCACACAATACCTATATCGCTGGCTCCCGCTCTCCCCTATCACCCCTTCCCTTTCCCCTCTCCCTCCTTGCTCCTCCTCCGGCGCAGTCTTAGTCCACTCCTTGAAATGTTCCCTCACATCCATCGTGGAGGCGTCGTCGAATGTCTCCTTATCGTCGAAAACAGTGATCCGCAAACCATCCAATAAATCCAGTCCGTTATAGGACTTCAAAGACTTCTCAAGTTGCGCGCGGTAATATTTCATAAATTCCTGCCAGTCTGCATCGCTGTCGTAGGTGCAGCGATAGATAACGAAACCCCAGATGTGGTGGGAGTCTTCACGCAGGAAGCGCTCGATGCAGTCGGCGATGTTATTGTGGGTGCTGATGTCGGAAGTGCGGTGGGAGGGCGAGTGGGGGCCGGAGGTGGTGGGTTCGTGATGATATGACATTGTAAGATGAAGGTCTAGAAATTAGAGCAAGAGGTATTGGTCAGGACGATTTATGTAGTGGGGTGGTCTGCGAAGAAGTGGCACATGTCACGTGACACTTGGCCAAGTGTCCTGTCTATGTTTCACTTACACGACATCCAAGCTATCTTCATTGTGCCACATTTACATTACGTGCAGGAATGACATTGACTCTTCCCAAATCACACGGTACCTCCTTAGTTTCTGCATTGTCAAAATCCGGAACATGGGATTTATCATCTAAGTTTTACGTTCCAACAGCTACACAGACTGCGTACCCAACCCACAAATTCCCGCAATTCGAGTCGATCGCCGGATTCCACTGATAAAGTTGATCAAATGTGACGCTGAACTGGGTCTCAATCTTGGTGCATGAGTTGCCGCTGGCCACTGTGTAATACTGCTTGCAGTTGGAAGTGATGCCAGACTGTGTCGGACTTGCCGGCCCTGAACCCGTTGGTGTTGGCCCCCCTGTAGTGTCTGAGGTAGGCCCTTGTACGCAGTACGCGTATTTGAGCCACATGTTCTCGCACTTGCTGCCAACTGTGACATGTCAGTCATTGAGAACGGGTACAAGAGTGGAAGCTTGGCTGAATCGAAGCGGGATGTTAACACTTACCGCTTGGGTTCCATTGGTAAAATTGGGTAGATGTGATCGCAAACATGCCCTCGACACTAGTGCAAGAGTCGCCAGACTTCACGGTGTAAAATTTTTGACATCCTGCAACCACGCCAGTCTGTGTAGGACCCATAGAAGTGGAGACGTTCGAGCCAGACTGAAGAGGAGTCTTGGACGGTGGCGACGCCGCAGTACCTGTAGGTTCGGATGCATTGACACCAATGCAAACGGCACGCGTATCTTGATAGGCAAGATTGGCATAAAGTGCCTTGTCGCAAGCAGATGCTAACCAGGTGTTCCAGGTTGTCAGCTGAGCAATGGTGATCGAATTGTCATCCGCGATATCTTGGCACCCGTAACCTGCCATGGATGTCAGTATATGAATGTTGCGACTGGATTAGTGGAATGAATTCTCACCGGTGTCATTCTGATATCCGAAAACTGTGGTAAAGCAGTCGCAGGTATTGACAGTTCCTGGCTCTGTCGCATTAACTTCCACGCAATTGTCAGAGGTGGACACCATTGCTGCAAGTGTCAATGATAGGAGTCAATATCTGACACTAATATTCGACTTACTACTTCCGGTAGATTGCGAAACGCAGTAACTGAAGCCAGATTGGAAGTTGCAAGTAGACACGTCTCTGGAAAGACTGGGATTCCAAGTCACCAGTTGATCGTTGGTCGCACCATAAGCGTATTCAATGTAGGAGCACTCGTTGAGATCATTGATAGCATCGTGATTTCGATACGTCTTGCACCCATCGATGGTTCCTGAAGCTTTCGGTAGCAGCGAGCTGGTGGCTATGTAGCCACCACCGCTGGTAGCTGTCGGTATGGCTGTATTAACGGTAGAGAAAGTGGCCGATGAAATTGTAATTGTGGGTCCAGCAGGGGTAGTATAGCCTGAGTAAGTTGCTAGGTTTCCCACAGGCTCGACGCAATAAGCAACTCCAAGGTCTAGATTTGAGCAATTCTTGTTGATCTCCGGGTTAAGGAACAGAAAGTCGGATAAGGAAATATAATTTGCCACCGACACAAGACCACAGGTGTCTCCGGCTACCACGGCATACCAATTACCGCAATTCCTATTTGACCCATCCATAGCATTGGTAGGTGCTGGCGCCGCAACCGTCGCCGCAGTCGTTTGGGTGACAGTACTGTTTGTTTTGGAATCTATATAACCACCGGGGGGCCTGTGTTGGAGTTTGATCAGTATGGTTCTGGCCTTTTATGCAGAGCGGAGGAACGTACCCCACACAGACTTCATTTCCGACAAAATTCAGAGTGTTCTGACAAAGCGAGTTGAAGTTTGGATTCCACGCCAAGAATTGCGGTATGGTCATGCCGGTAAATCTGCTGACTACGCTGCTACAGGAGTCCAACGCTTGCCAGGTATATGTATCGCATTGCAGAGGAATGCATAGTGATGTGCCAACGGCAGCGGCAAAGTTCTTACAATAGAGGTCTAGGCTGTTGTCGTAGAGTAGATTGAACGTTGAAACGTTGTGAGCTTTTGCAATCGAGTTGCAGTTATCGGTGACTTGAACGATGTAAGAGTTAGTACATGTCTGCGGCGGTGTAGCTGTTGCGCTAGGAGGAACATCGATTGCTGTTGAGTTGAGGGCATAGGCTGTGGGAGAAGTAAAGGCATATCCACTGGCGCTACAGCTGGAAGTTAGTGAAGCAAAATTGCTTGCTAAGTCATCGTTGTAACCAAGCGGACTGCCCAGTTCCATTGCCTGGACCCCGAGCCAGCAGTCCGAACAGCTCTGGGCCGAGGTGAGCTGGGTCTGATTCGACCATGCTAGGATCTGCGGATCGCAAAATTGGCCGGTCTTACTGTCTTTTCTGCAGGAGAGACTGTAGGTATATATGAAATTATCAACAATGAATGTCGCTGGATATGCTTGGTCATTGTAGACAATGACATCTGTACTGGCGGTGCAGGCGCCCTTGATGGTGTCCCTGGCGCTTCCAAGCGAAGAGTAGCAGGTATCGCTGCAAAGAGCAGTGACCTCGTCTGTGTCCAGGGTTCCGCCCCTCACCGAGACTGGACTCAAGAACGCCGGACAGGAAACACTGGTATTCAAGGCCTGCTCGCAAGATGAACTGAGCCCTGGATATCCCATGTAGATTTGGGAGTCGGAGAGTTGTTGCGCCCATGTCAGGCCAAATGAAACAAGTAGAATAGTAGGGTACATGCTTGATGCTTCAATAATGGCCGTTCTGGCAGAAAGCGGCAAATATCCTATCAATATCAAATACAAGTTCAGCACATTTGTATTTATGTGAGAGGAGGCAGGAAAGCTTCCTAGGCTCCGAAAAGACAAAATGTTGGTGAACAACTAAAGGGATAGTAGATGATATGACGGAACTGACTACAATCGAATACAATCGAATCCAAGACTACAACATCCGTCGGATTTTGTTGTGTGGCGAAGTGACATGCAAGCTGCCGCCAATCTTATGTGCAGGATTGTCTACGCGGTGCATGCATTCTCTCGGGAGCTGATTCCCAAAGGTTGCACACATCGCTCGTCAGGCGAGCTTACCAAGAATAGTGCGGCTGTATGTAGCGTGATGCAACCATTTTCCTCTTTCATCCTTCTTAATCTCTTATAGAAGCTATGCACAGATCAAGCCTTTTAGATCCTTGAGGTCAGGGTTACCAACCTGGTTTGGCGAGCCTGTCGGACCGCCTTCGTCTATCATACTCACATACGGATGTGGCGAAGCGCGCAGGATGTCCAGCCAGACAGTAGCAACACTGATTATCGTGATCAGGTTCTAATGACCGAATGAGATCCTGCATGGGCTACGTGCCTCTTCAACACCCTGGAAAGCGGCTGTCACGAGCTTTCTCGACGTAAGAAGGACGTATGAGGGGATAACAGCGGGCTTTGTTCGTAGGATTCGGCTGGCCGGTCCAAGCCTTACGCTGCCTCGAGGCTGCTTCAACTTTTTGCGATGAATCTTCCTAGTCTCAGTCGGCTCAGCCTCTACCTGCGTCACACAACTTTTTTAATCCGGATGTGAGATCTTCATGAGCTGAACCGAGGTCTAATCATGTACTTTATCATCATTGTTGATGTTGGTCTCCGTAGCACCGAATGCTTCTGCAATTTCGAAGAACAGTGTTGATTTCAGGCTTGGCTTTGCACTTCACTAAAAGAAGCTTGAAGGCCGCTCCCTGTCGATCTTGACATGGGGCTGTATCAACATCCTGGTGCCGCGACATCTGACCACCGCCGCGCATAATTGCCTGATTCCTACAGGATCGAAATCTCCAGTCATGCGTCCGTATTCTCTTCGGCACCGCCCGATGTTGGCTGCGGTTCTCAAGAGTGTTAGAATCGACTCCCAATGAAACCGATTCTCTATTGACGCTGATTGACCATCTTGTACCTTCACCAGCTCCTTCAAGGCAAGCCATTGCTGTGTAACTTCCAACATGCTCCTGCGGGGCTAGAAACTCTGCTTCAGTGGCCCTCAGCTCCTTCGCTTTCCTGATGACTTTTTCTATTTTATTCAAGAAATTTTGCTGCAGGGGCAATTCTATTTTCCCTTCACCTAGAGGCTATATAGTATATTAGGCTCTCTATCCCGTGCGGTCTGCCTAAGGCGCAGAATCTCTTTTCACCCTCTTTGATCATGTCTTCTGAGCAAGCTGCTTCGAGGAGATTGACGAGTCGAACATGGATTTTCTTTCTTGGTATCTTTCTCGCTGTCTGCGTTTATGTTTGGCCTAGCCATAGCTCACTATCATCGTCAATTTATGTTGCTCGTCGACATCTGAGCACAGGAGACTTTGGGGACGAGCTCGAAGCCCGATCTAACGCGAGTCTTCTCGCGCGAGACACCTATCAATGTTCGAAAGAAAAACCGTGTAGTAACGGGGCATGCTGCGGAAAAAGCGGTTACTGTGGATACGGTCCGACCTACTGCGGTGATGGATGCCTTTCGGATTGCGGTGCGGTGGCCGAATGTGGGCAGTACGCAAAACGGCCGGGCAGGGAATGCCCTCTCAATACCTGCTGCAGTCAATTCGGATTTTGTGGTACCACGGAAGACTTCTGCACGAAGGTAAGTGGCTCTCGGAGCCAGGCTTTTTGATCCCGTAAATGTCAATGGGTGTGGTACCTACTAGATGAGATTGTTCTGACTCCGAACTTTTTCTTAGGGATGTCAGAGCAATTGCGTGCTCAACCCGAGCCCTCCAGGTGGGGCCGCCTCCGCTGGTATTCTTCAGAACAAAGTCATAGGATACTACGAGTCCTGGAGCGCTCGTTTGAACTGTCACAAAGTTGCGCCAACGAATCTGCCTGTGGATGCCCTTACACACGTGAACTTCGCCTTCGCATATATCAGCCCAGGCTCGTACGAGATTGTGACCATGGATGGATCTACCCCGGCAAGCCTTTTTCAGGACACCGCGAACTTAAAGTCTATCAAACAGGATCTCAAAGTGTTCGTGAGCGTAGGCGGCTGGACTTTCTCTGATAACGGTACCGATACGCAGCCTTTATACGGTGAGTCCGTTTCAGAGCGGTTATTACCGCCTTTGGCTGTTTCAGAAACTCTGAAATGGCTTCTCGCTCCTTTAATGCATGATTGCTGGCCGAGGTGGCTCTACCTTATCCGTCATGGCGTTGGGAGCTGCACCTCAAACGGGATAATGCTGACTTCGATTTTTACTTAGGTGAGATTGCTGCCGATGCAGGCAAAAGACAGACTTTTGCAAACAACGTCGTTCACTTCATGAAGCAGAATGGTTTCGACGGTCTCGATATTGACTGGGAGTATCCCGGAGCTGGAGACAGAGGGGGGAAGATTGAAGACACCGCCAATTACGTGTCACTACTTCAAGTCTTACGGCAAACCTTCGACTCAAGTGGAGGCAGTTTTGGCCTGTCATTCACAGCCCCGTCATCATATTGGTACTTGCGATGGTTTGACTTGCCAAACATGATCAAATACGCCGACTGGATCAATCTCATGAGCTATGATCTTCATGGTGTTTGGGATGCTACAAATCCCATAGGCAGTATCGTCCAAGGCCACACAAATTTGACCGAGATCAAGCTCGCTGCAGAACTTTTCTGGCGGGTCAACATCCCGCCGGCGAAAATAGTTCTAGGCTTTGGCTTCTATGGAAGGTAGGTGTTTGCGAAGATTAAAATCCCATGTCTAGAAGGGTTGCTTTGATGAGGAAGCTGAATGTGGCAAGAATTGGTTTGGAGCAACGTTGCTGCGTTTTTACGCATTGACGTTTTGGCACTGGACATTGAGAGTCAAGAAGCTGACTCGGACATATGCTACAGGTCATTTACCCTTGCTGATGCAGGCTGCTCAAAACCAGGTTGCGCTTTCAGTGGCGCTTCCAAACCTGGGCCTTGCTCGGCCACTGGAGGTATCTTATCCTATTACGAGATCAAGAACATCCTCAATGGAGCGTCTACCAAGAAGAGAGATGCCATTACACCCACACACGACGAAAAAAGTGCTGTAAATTACTTCACTTTCGATAACGACCAGTGGGTCTCGTATGATGACGACAGAACATTTAAGCAGAAAGTCGACTGGGCAAATGGGGTCGGAATGGGCGGTGGTCTCATCTGGGCATCTGATCTAGGTACGCCGGGTCCACACTGCGGTAGCTTGATTGAACGAGCACAGGAAACAGCTGATTGCTGTACTAGACGATGACAAGTATACAGCTCACGCTGGATTGCTTGGACGAACTATTCGCTCGGGGCAAGCACTCCAAGACATAGACAAAGCGCTGTCAAATCCGCAGTCTACTATACAAGACATAGCGGTGAGTAAATTTCGGAGCTTGTTCTCCCTTATCCCGCAATGCCGTCGGGTGTTATTACTACTAGCTGGAGTCGTGCTTAACTCCTCTAGGGGTCCAATGGGCAAAATTGCTTTGCTTATAAAGGAAAGTGCGTCAATTTGAACGATAATAAGGCGATGCAAGATGCATGTGGCTCCGGCTTTACCCCAATAGGTTTTGACGATGCCGGATGTGGGAAGAAGAAATGTGTCAGTTCAATTAATAACATTTTAACGATCGATTACGCTGATCATCTCGCATTAGCACTGTGGCAAACCGATATGTTGTCCTGTCAATCAAGCGCCGAAGAATTGCATGTGGCGTGGCGACAATAACGGACAGGGCACCCATACTGACTGTAGCGCTCAATGTGCTCCTGGTGAGGTCAACATCCAAGGCATCGGGTCTTCATGGGGCGGAGGGTTCCTCAATGATGGCAATACGAACAAATGCGGCAGAGGGTATAAAGTTTTCTGCTGTCCCAACCCAGACTATACGCAAGCAACCAGAGGTTGCAAATATGCAGATTGGTCAGTTGGCTCTACGCAAACCATGAAGCTGATTGACGGCTAAAAGGACATGATAGTCGCAAAAGTTGTCCGACAGGCACGAGGTCCGTCTTCTCTAAGGCTGGAGAGTGCTTCATTGGTCAAAAGCAGTATTGCTGCCTAGATCCCAGTCAGCTCGCCGGCTGTCATTGGGATGGTGGCAGCGGAGGCGAAGAATGCTCCAATGCTAAATGCAATGCGACTGAGCTCGAGATCGATAGAGCTCAATTTGGTGGCTCTCAACTAGGAGGCTGTTCTTGTAAGTTTATTTACCGTCAAAACTCAAAGCAATATAACAGCACACCTTGTATTCCGCTTCAAAGTTTTCACGAAATGTCGATGTACTGGTCTTAGAAAAGGAACCCATAACCACGCCGTCAGGACATCGAGGCCAACAGTAGCGGCATAGCTGAGATTGTCGCGTTGTACCTCTTTCAAGCCTTTTGAGATTTCAGATATATGAACACACCAACTGATCTGAATGAATAGGGGGACGACAGAAAGCAGCTTGCTGTACACTGGAGAAGGCGCCCACGAAGCCGGCCAGTTGTAGCGCCAATTTGTGCAAAGTTATCCCAGGCTACTGTTCCAATGGTAACGACGACGAAGGAGCCAACGTCCCCACCAAGCGAGAACTGTCTGGTATGCATGAGTCCGAGCGCAAGCGTATCCTGGATAAACGAGGCAATCAAAAGACATACCAGGTCGATTTAGGCGCTAATGTAGGTATACGCATAATCGCAGCGGCCTACCCACGCCTGGTCGAGCTATTTGGCTTGCAGAATGGTGTGGGTATACTCCGCAGCTACTTCCGACTGATCTTAGGCTACTGTACCGGAACAGCCGTCGACATTGTCCCTGTCCCACCAAACGCCGATCAAAGTGATTTTACCGGTTATGAAGCTGAACACCCAATCGATCGACAGATCATGAGACCTTTCGCTATAGCCACATGTTCAGGAGTACTCCCTTCCGGCCAAGTAGCGAACATCCCTACTCTCGACCGTCAGTTGTTCTGGAAAAACCAGTTGCACGAATACAACGGTCGGTTGGCTGGAGAGAGTGCAATCGGAGGCCCCAATGGACCACAGCCTGGCTATGTCAACGATCGTATAATGGAGAGCTTCGGATCATACAACTACCCATATCCTTTCATGGCCGTGGACGAGATGATCAATGGTGCAAAAGGCCGAATAATGCAGCTTCAGCCTGCAACTGCGCCTAATGAGATCGACACTTTGGCCAACAATGCAGTACAGCAGGATACAGACGAGGCCGCCGATAGGTTGCTTCAGGCGATGCGTATTGTAAGTCGCCAGCCGTTAATACTCGCATTCACCCTTTCTCCCCACCTTAGCAGCATTAGGGCGAACGCTGCTCTGACATGACGGTTGCACGTTTTACCGATGGACTTGCGCTGCGCAAGATGTTTGGTTCTCCGATGGTCGTCTCTTGAAATCCCTCGAATGCTGATTTCGAGCAATAACAGGGCTTCGCGACATTCGAATACCTCCACAATCCGGCAGCACAAGTCCGATTCAATACTGTCCGCCAACAGATCCGCCGTCAAATGGGTTTCATCGAGCAAGATGTGCCTCACGCTAATGGCCTAGTAGCGTGGTGGGACTTGTTCACCGATGATTACTTTCAACTGGTAGGAACTCGCGCGCAGCAATGGGCTCATGATGTCATCACAAGAGCTGCGGCGCCATACGTCCAGGCTCGTGAGCCTGGTCCTCATCAGGTTCAGTTACGGACTGCTGCGCAAGTATTGGGTAAGTTACAGTCCTAGTTTTCAAGACGTTGACCTTTGTAACAAGTGCTAATCTTGGCTTCTTCCAGGCGCTTTGGAGGAAATGATGAGAGAGATTGATAATATGCAACTTCCGCCGAACTTCGCCATGCAGAATCCGCAGCCACCCGGTGGTGCTGGGGGTGGAGGTTCAGGCTGACGTCGTTTCCACGAATAGTCCATGGATCTTCTCTCATCTTCGGATATGTTTCGTACCACTAAGGATCGCACAACATTATCTCGTCGACAGAAGAGTTACCGACTATGCTTCGCGCACTACGAAGGGGAGAGGTTGGAGTGAGACAAGATCTGTTATGAATAAAACTTGTCCGATCATGATAGCATCTGAAAATCACCCCCATTGACTATGTTTTCACAGTGCCGGTTGTTGCGTTGAACGGTGAATCAGTCTTAATCTATACAAAATAGCCCGTCTCCCAAATATGGTCTTCTTCTAAAAAAAACATTCGCTTAGCAGCGTCGAATTCTTACGATTAGACCGATTTAATTAGACTTAGCGCATCTCTAAAGCTTGAGCGCTTCAAGACAACTAGGCAGCATAACCAACGGCAAGCTCGCTGGATGGATTTTCTCTCCAATTAGGCGCCAGTAACCTGCAGCGGGGATGAAACATTGCTTTAGCGTACGCCTCCAGTCAAGACCATTGAGTGGTCATCGGGTTCACGCGGGACAAAGGAAGGAGCGAAAGATGGAGATGCTATCAATGCAATTCCCAATGCCTCTACGCTGTGGCCTTGCAATCAACACGTGACATAGTAGTACTTCTACTTTGAAGCCGAAGTATCCAGGGTTTCCCGCGCACCAGGGACAAAGTCGAGGTTCCTTTCTAGGACTTGAAGGGCACGCTGCAATGCTCTTCGAAGTTCGCTGATCAGCAAAAGCAAGACTCTGCTAGACAGCTTTAAGTTTGATGGACAGTCTTCCATCGCAGATAGGTAATGCTGGAGAGCACCCAGATCCAGAACTTTCCCTTCCTAACTAGTATAAATCGTCTTCTTGGGATCTGGGCTCGTATATTCCGTCCCATTCACCCCATAAGCATTCGGGTATACCCATCGAAATGGCGTAGAAATGGTGACCATACCTTGCGTTGCGAATTCGTTCAATGTTTGGGCTCCCCATCGACGCTTCACTCTGCTGCCGAAGGGTATGCCATTGGATTCTGCGGTCCCGGTGTTCGCGCCCCAAATTGCACCAGTCACTCCTTGTCATTGCAGATACCTCGATCCAGCGCTGTTGGGCGGGAATCTTGTCCGAAGGTCTACCCAGGTAGCTGCAAAAACAGTGTTCTCCGGCCTGCCCCTCAGAGAATATTCTGGGTCATAATCGTGCCACGCAATCACCTACTAAAGTAGGTGCTGGCCACCCAAATGACGTACACCCCCCACATGACGTTTTTTACCCCAACAGGTCTACAACCTCTTCTACTGAAGCCCCATCCTCGTATTCTACGTCTAAAACAGCGATCCAATTGTTGATCCACTCCTGAGCTGGCTTGCCAGTCAATTTGAAGCCTTTCGCAATAGCTTTGTTCCATTTAATCCGAGCATTTGCATCCCGCTTCTCCTCTCGCTCCGATGCTCGGACCCGTTTTTTTCGCTCCTCCTCCACCTCAGCAGTGATTTTACCCCTTGCCTGCCGAACAGTTATTACCCCCCCCTTCTGAGCAACAGATCCACCGAGTTTGTCCCTTTTAGCCTTCGCTTTACTGTGGTTGTGAGTCGCTTCAATGTCGCGTTCGGCCAAAGCAAGCGAGCTAGCCCCCACTAAAGATCCCTTTATGTATCGACCAACTTTTTCGCGTAGCTCCTCCGGTATATCGTAGTCATCTAAATCGTCTTGAAGCTCTGTATCAAGCTTCTGAATCTCTCTAGATCCATGCGGAGTGGTCTCTATAGGGGAGGAGGATCGAAAAGGGTCTCGTGGAGGGGTTGACTCGAAGGATTGCCAGGCTCTCACCTTTTCCAGCACCACTTTTGATGAATATGAAACAAGCTCAGTGTGTTTAAAAGCCGACCGTATATTCGATTCAGTGAAGGCCTTGACTCGTAGGCTGGTGAAGGAAGCAAGAAAGTTCTGTTTGTTGAAACTCGTTGATTCGAGTCGAATTGTCTCATCAATCATCTCTGAATGATAATGCTTCATGGGCTGAAATATTCCCACATTCAATGACTGCGTAACATGTGTAGAATGCGGGAAAAGAATGAATATCACGATATTATGAAATTCGACGTACTGTAGAAACTCGTAGGTAAGGTGAAACCCGTAGTTGTTCATGATCAGAAGTCTATGAGCTTCTATCTGAGTCTTTCGACTATGAAAATCGAAGTGCTTCAGTCAGTCAAAGATCTTTTCATCGTTCAAATATTCGAATTCAGTAGTAGCAAGCAATAAATCGTCATTCAGATCGTTTTCCTGCACTCATTTGTTCAAAATGTTGATTTCGAGAATGATGAGCATGAGGAAAATCTTTTCTTCCTCAGCACTAATCGCCTTCACGTCACTCACTAAATTTCTCACTCTCGAATCAATTGCACGAAGAGATTTCTTTTTGATCAATGTAATCACTAAATGATCTCTTTCAACTTCGATATGAAAGTCTGATTTATTCATGTTTCATATGTCATTTGATTGAATTGCATATTTGATCAGCACATCTCGAAAATCATAGAAATGTTGCTTTGTCATCTCAACAGTCAGAGAAGTCTTTCTATCAGCGACAAGAGAAGTTTGTTTTCTCTTGAAAAACTTAGAATTTTGCTGTAGAAATCGTACTGATCAGTGCTGTTCAACTCAAAGAGAATTTACGAGATTTGTCTGCTGCAGTAGAAAATTTGCTGCTTCTTGAAAATGTCTCAGTCGAGCAGAAATCAATAGCTTGTTCAGACGTGTCAAATATATACATATAGTCTTTCTTTGCTCGATATTCAGAACATATTCATGTGATTCTCGTTCAAATAATGAGATGTGAGTTTCAACTAGTCGTCTTTGAAGCGTTCAAACAGAAACTTCAAATGTCTGAGCTGCAGTGCTTGCAAACTTGTATTCATCATCATGAATTGCATCTGTAGTCTCTTCTATACGATACTTCAAATTTATATAGTATTCAGACATGATGTGATTGAGTGATTGAGATGAGAAGAAATTGAATACATAGAGGGTAAAAAACATTATGTGAGAAGTGTACATCATTTGAGTGATCAGCATCTACTTTAGTAGATGATTGCGTGACATGATTACGATCATGTGATTCTTCTCGATTCAAAAGCTCGCAAAATTGATGCATTGACTCAGTTGAGAATTTTGACGTAGTAATCAGCTGAAGCAGCTCATTCAGCGTCAAGCTGCTGTTGCAAAAGCTCGAAGAGAGTGATCATGCTGTAGTTCAACTGATGACAAATGACTTCTGATTGAGATTTGCAGCAAGTTTCAAGCGATATATCATGAATATTCTGCAAAGTATCTTGAAATTTCTATTATCTTGTTAAGACTTTTGTATAATTAGAATATTATTATTTTTTATATTTTTCTTGTATGATAATACTATTATTATCTTATTTCTAAATTTGTAAACATTATACTATAATATTCAAAACTTCTTTTGCTAAAATATTAATATTCTTTATCAAAATATGCTTGTATTTGCTAAAACATTTATAAAACGTTTGCTTTATTAATTAAGTTTTTAAGCGTGAATAATATTAATGTAATTAATATCAAAATTAACTTATTAACTTTTGATTTCTTTATTAAATAGTTTGAATAAACAACAAGATTCATCTGTACATGATGTTGACTACAAATCTTTTGATTCTATTCTGTATTTGAATAAAAGTCAGAAAAGTCAAGAGATCTCAATTCAACGCAGTTTGAACAATGTTAAAATGTTACGTGATCAGAAAAGTCATTATGCAGAGTTTTCACTCACACGACAACATTCTCTCTAACAGTCACAATCAATCTATGAAGAAGATTAATGATATGTCAATGTCAGTAAAAGATGAAAAGATATTTAGTGAAATAGTTGATTTCAGTATGAGAATCATGACTACAAGTAATTGAAAAATTTGCAACTCATTAACTGCGTTGATATACTGAAACATCTTCATCACATTGACAATGTCATCAAGTAATTAATGAAAAGATATCAGATAAAATAGTTGTTCTCAGTCTGAAAGTCATGACTACAGTGTTCAAAGAAGTAGTGATTCATTGATCATACTGATATATTGAAAGAGCTTGAACTCATCTTCTTTACTTAATGTTAAGTCATACATCTATCTATGTGAAAAATTGAGAGCTCAAGAGAATAATCAGATCATCAGAATGCATTCTTTTTCATTAATCAAAGTCAAACATTGAACAATTGCAATTGCATATTTATACTAACAATTCATTCAACGTCTACATGACATAAGTCAAATCAAGAGAAGAAAAGAGTTACTTAATACAATCATACTTTATCTTTTCATCATGTACATCTTTCTTTCATCACATATTTCTTCATGCAATGAATGACTGTCAGAATCATGTTTAAATGATACAATCAATGAAGATCAAAATTGATAGTGCTTAATCTTTAAAGATAACTATAACTGAATATTAAGAATACAGAAGAAGATTGATACAAAAGCTTTTATTTATGTAATGTTCAAAGACTGTGCTAGACTTGAAAGAAATGTGTTTGTGATATGAAAAGAAAATGATGTAAATGAACAAGATGTTGATGAAAGAAAAGAGTGTTGAAGAAGAAAAAGAGTGTTGAGTCATATCTAAGTCAAATCTGAGTCAGATCTAGATCAGATCTCAACTAAATCATTGACTAGTTCTAATCATTATGCAGAGTACTTGCTAGCGTGCATTGTGAATTGATTAAAGCTTCAGTCTTGTTCAGTCTTATTGATCTTGATACGCTTGTAACATTACTTCTTTCTTTGAAAATTCATGTTTGCATGAATGTAGTTTCTTTGCTCACTTCTGTTGATAATTATTTCGATATTTAGCGCAATTTGCTTGAATATAGCTTGTGAAATTCGTTCAAAACTTTCTCTGAGTCATTGAATTTTTCTTTATTGACATAGTATTACGAGCGTATCAAGACTGATTAGAACTAGTCAACGATCTAGTTGAAATCTGATCTAGATCTGACTCAGATTTGACTCAAATATGACTCAACATTCTTTTTCTTTCTCAACATTCTTTTCTTTCATCAACATCTTGTTCATCTACATCATTTTCTTTTCATGTTACAAACACATTTCTTTCAAGTCTAGCGCAGTCTCTGAACATTACATAAATAGAAGCTTTTGTATCAATCTTTTTCTGTATTCTTAATATTCAGTTATAGCTATTTCTAAAGATCAAGCACTATCAACTCTGATCTTCATTGATTGTATCATCTAGACACGATTCTGACATTATATTAAGAATTTGTTAATCACATGATACTGATCTCATTACTCATTCAACATACTCGTCTAGACAGAACGACTCTAAAGAAATTCATTTATCTGATGATTGACAACAATCGAAAGACAGAACAACACTAGAAGATTGAATAGAATCAACGACAAGACTGTTTGAATTGCTAGACTACTTATTGCTCATTAAGTACGCAAAGTTCACTCGATTACGAGAATCATGATAAAGAATCTTCGTGAATTGCTCAAGAATCAAATCGATTGATAGATTCAACGATAAAGAATCTTCGTTGTTTGCTAGAGAATCAATCAAATCATTCAACAAACAAATCTTATCTCATACGTCTTTCTTCTTCAATCGTCGAGCATCGTCATTCGTTCGACTCTTTTTCAAACAAATCTCATCATGTTTAGTCATTCATCTACTGAAGAGTGTTCTGAGAGATTTCAAACTCGTTTCTCTCAAAACTCTGATGCTGATTCATCGAAATCACGAACGAAATCATCAAGTGCTGCGTCATTCATTCATGAAGATGACAAATCATTCGCTGAAACGATAATATTTCTCGTGTTCTACGAAATCTGAAAGACTCGAAGTCTAGTTCTTGATAAAGAAACAGATTGACTCTACGAGTTAAATAAACAACAAGAAGACGAAATCAAAGAGTTGAAGACAAGACTTCAAACTAAAGAAAACACTTCTTCTGATTTCATCTACTCTGAGCGTTCTAGATCTCAAAAAATATCTGATTCTTCGCTGTTTACTGATGAAAAGAACTCTACTTGAGAGAATTGATACGGAAAAATTCAGAATAAACTAGAGATCAACGTCGATCTCTTTTCTAATGAACGAGTCAAATTGAACTATGTACATTCTAGATTATTCAATGACGCAGCAGAGATCACTCAAGCTAGACGCGAACGTGATTGTGTCAATTTCTATAGAATCGTCGAAGATCTTTTGAAAAAGCTAGCTCAGTTGTTCGATGACTCGAATAAGAAAGTCAACTTTCGTAGAGAATACTACAACTTGATTCAAGAATCAAAGAAATTCAGTGAGTTCTATACTCAGTTTCAACGACTATCTTTCTATCTAGACTATCACGAAAAGCAACTGATTGTTGATCTGAAAGATAAAATACACTCTCGTCTTTGATTCATTTGAGTAGATCAACTAGTTCAATCTGATTTTCTAAAAGAAATTCGTTTCTATCTGATTCATTTGAATAATGATCAGCAAGTCATTCGAGAGATCAAGAACAAGCTCAAACGTGTCAATGATGTTTCAAAGACTATCTTTCATAAAGTGACTGTTGTCACTCAATCAGTCGATCACTCAAAGTCTGATCATCTAAAGTCGTGTGACGCGATTTTAACTAGCGTCAAAAAAGCAGACATTCTAGTCGAAAGCTGTTTCATATGTCATAAATCAGATCATAGCTCTAAGAAGTGTCTCAATCAATCTACTAAAATCAGTGCAGTGAACAAAGAATATGATTGCTTCGATTTCGATTCGAATTTCGATTCAAAAAACTAGTCATCTCTTTAAAAGTCATCAAAAAGATAGAGATTATATCTTTGTGCAAACTAGACGAAATTCTATCGAAAGAGAATTATTTTGAAAAGTTGTTTCTAATTGATGCTCATCTCATCTCTCAGAAACAATCTTTGAGCCTTCGTTCTTTAATAGACAGTGATTCAGTCATTTATACAATCATACATTCTCATCTAGTCGATAAAGTATGCGAGAAACTGAAAATTCAATCTATATCACTGATAAAAGAGAAGCTAATAAAAGATTATGATGAAAAGATATTTAAGAAGACAATCACTCATAAAATTCTACTCAATCTCATCATCGAAAGTCATAAGAAATTGACTGTATCAATGTTGATAGCTGATATCAATCATCATGAAGTCATATTGAGTAAGCTCTGAATGAATAAAAACGAAATATTACTGAATATGCAAAACGACGTCATTGTTTTTTTGAATCAATTGAATACTTCTATTTCGATTTTTTCGATTTCGCTCAATTCAAAGCATTCAAGTTGATCGTGATCAACTTCGCTCTCTTCAATCACTCAGACTAAGACTTTTACGATGCTCAAATGACTCATTTCAATCACTGCTCAGAAAGAGTCATTCTTGATTCAAAGCATAAACATCACTTCGTTCAAAACACTGTTGAATCGTTCAAAGAAGAACAAGATTGAAGTCTTTACTTTATTCATGATGAACATCAATAGAAAAATCACGTACAATACTCAGTGCAATTTGAACGTTCTAAACGTCTCTTCAATTGATGAAACGACTCAAAATTTAGAAGACATTAAAGCAAAGCTGCTCTTGAAATATTACGAGTTTCTAGATGTTTTTGATTGAGCTCAATCAAATAAACTACTCTCTCATCGCTTCTACGATCATAAAATCGAGCTCACTAGTGATTCAACACTCTCTTGCTGTCAAGCATATCAAATGTTCTCTGTCAAACTTCTGAAAGTAAAGAAGTATCTGAACGAGAATCTGTTAAAGAAATTCATCACTTTCAGTCAGATTCTCTATTTCTCTTCGATTCTATTCGCTCTCAAAGCAAATGAAGATCTTCGATTCTGCGTGAACTATCAAAAGTTAAATGTCATTTTCAAAAGAAATAAATATTCTCTATCGCTGATAAACGAGATCATTGATAAAATAGTGAGTTGCAAGCATCTGACTAGATTGAACATCATATCAGTGTTCAACAAACTTCAAATGCATCTTGATAACAAGAATTACATCACTTTTATCACTGCTTTAGAAGCATATAAATATAAGATGCTATCATTCAAACTGACTAATGAATCGATCTTCTTTCAGCAATATATGAATGATGTTCTATGAGACTTTCTGAACGACTTTTGCCAAGTTTATCTAGATGACATTCTCATCTATAGCAAAATGAGAAAGAAACATAGAGATCACGTCAAACTAGTATTGAGATGACTACGCGAAGCTGAACTGCAGATGAATATTCGAAAGTGCAAATTCAATGTAGAAGAGACTGTCTTTCTAGAAGTCATCATATCTGAACTAGATCTTCGTATGAATCTCAGCAAGATGACAGTCATAGTCAGCTGAATCACTTCAATCAATCTAAAAGAAATTCAAAGCTTCGTGAGATTTGTTAACTTCTATCATCGTTTCATTAAGAACTTCTTGAAGCTAGTCAAGTCATTCACTCAGCTGACTAGAAAGAACACATCTTTTGTTTGAAATGAGATTTATGTTCAAGCTTTTGACAATCTAAAGAAATAAGTCAGCTCAGTTTCAGTACTTCGTCACTTCAATCTCAAACAACAAGCTATTCTGAAGATCAATGCTTCAAACTATGTAAAAGATGAAATACTATCTCAGTAAAATGATGAGAAAGTTCTTCATTTGATGACTTTCTACAGCAAAAGCATGATCTTCGCTGAAATCAATTATCACATCTATGATAAGAAACTGCTAGTCATTATTCAATGCTTCGAACACTGATGACTTAAGCTGAAATGCACTGAACTACTCATTCAGATGTTCATTAATCATCAAACTTTGAAGATCTTCATGAAAAACAAACAGTTGAGTCAACGACAAGTCAACTATCTGAACATTCTATTGAAGTTCAACTTTCAGATCATCTTTAGATCAGGTAAAATAAACACTAAAGTCGATGCTCTAATTAGAATGCTTCTAATGAACGTCTCTGAATCAGCTCAGCGTCTTGAAGATCATTTTCAGACTATTCTGATCTTCAATAGAGTTAATGTTCTATCTGTTGAATCGAAAGCAAATCTCTATCAATGAGTATGTATGATTAATCAAACAGATGAGTTCTGCAGTGAATATAAACAAGCTATAAATGAGAACAAACTCAAATTTCATATCACTAAACTGAAGAATTGCAAAATCATTGACGACGTTCTATTTAGAAAAGATCTACTGTAAATCTCTGAAAACATGCACACGAAATTACTACAAGAAGTGCATGATCAATCTTCAATCTTTCACTTCGACAATAAATGAATCATCAATCTAGTTCAGCGTTTCTACTATTAATCAGATCATCAAGCTACTATTCGATGATACATTCGAAACTGTCATGCTTATCAGCGAAGCAAAGTCTCTAGAAATAGCATCAATGAACTTCATTATTCTCTTTCAATTTCACAGAAACGCTGAAAAGATATAACTATGAACTTCATCACTGAACTACTTCTGTCAGAAGACTATAACGTCATTTGCATCATCATATGTCATCTCATCAAAGAATGTCACTATGTTCTCTGTCATTAAAAAGACGATGACATCTCAGTTGAAGAAATGATTTGAATCATGCTATGAAACATCTATCGACTGTATGATTTACTCAGTTCTATTGTTTCAAACAGAGACTTTCAATTCATATCGACTATGTGAAAAAGTCTTTGCAAGCGACTGAGAATCACAGCTAGTCTATTCACAATCTATCATTCTGAGATTGACAATCAATCGAAACGAGTCAATCAGAACGTTGAACGCGAACTTAGAATCTACTGCAATTACATGCAGAACGACTAAGTCAAATGAATATCTATGATGAAATTCAGCGACAATTTCAATATCTTCTCAATCACTTCAATGACTCTCTTTTACTTCAATAAAGAATTTCACTTTCGAATGAGTTTCAATTCAGATACAACTGACTACAAAACAACTCATGAACGACTTGAAGCTAGAAAAGCAGATGATATTGTCATTCAAATGAAAGAGCTACTGAGCTTTGATCATCAACAATTGAAAAAGACGAAGCTGATCATTGAAGTTCAGATCAATAAACATAGATGAAACGTCACATATGAAGTAGATAACTGAGTTTAACTATCTTTCAGAAACGTCAAGACAACAAAACTCTGCAAAGATTTGAAAGATAAACAGCTAAATCTCTATCAAATCACTGCTAAAATAAATATCTTCTATCATCTTCGTTTATCAGTCAGCATGAAGCATCTGCATTCAATATTCAGCTTGAAGCTACTACGATTGTATTCAGAAGACTTTCTATCAAGACAACATTCAGAATCACTCAGATCAATCACTATCAAAAACGATGAACATTGAAAGATAAACAATATATTGAACTTCAGACGCTATTGAGATCGAATACAGTACAAAGTCAAATGAAAAGATCTAGATAAAGACGACGAATGATACTATGTCGATAAAGAAAAATTCGATGACTCAGAGAAAGTTTTGAACGAATTTCATAAGCTATATTCAAGCAAATCGCGCTAAATATCGAAATAACTATCAACAAAAGCGAGCAAAGAAACTACATTCATGCAAACATGAATTTTCAAAGAAGAAAGTAATGTTACGAGCGTATCAAGATTGATTAGAACTAGTCAACGATCTAGTCGAAATCTGATCTAGATCTGATTCAGATTTGACTCAGATATGACTCAACATTCTTTTTCTTTTTCAACATTCTTTTCTTTCATCAACATCTTGTTCATTTACATCATCTTCTTTTCGTGTTACAAACACATCTCTTTCAAGTCTAGCGCAGTCTCTGAACATTACATAAATAGAAGCTCTTGTATCAATCTTCTTCTGTATTCTTAATATTCAGTTATAGCTATTTCTAAAGATCAAGCACTATCAACTCTGATCTTTATTAATTGTATCATCTAGACATGATTCTGACACATAGTATCATTCATTGTTTCTATCTAAATCTTTTCATTTGACTTTGTACTGTATTCAATCTCAATAATATCTGAAGTTCAATATATTGTTTATCTTTCAATGTTCATTATCTTCAATAGTGACTGATCTGAGTGATTTTAAATGCTGTTCTGATAAAGAATCTTCTGAATATAATCATAGTAGTTTCAAGCTGAACGTTAAATGCAGATGCTTCATGCTGACTGATAAATAAAGATGATAGAAAATACTCACTTTAGCAATGATTTGATAAAGATCTAGCTGTTTATCTTTCAAATCTTTGCAAAGTCTTGTTGTCTTGACGTTTTTAAAAAATAGTTAAACTCAGTCATTTACTTCATATGTGATGTTTCATTTATGTTTATTGATCTAAACTTTGATGATCAACTTCATCTTTTTCAATTGTTGATGATTGAAGCTCAATAGCTTTTTCATTCAAATGACAATATTATTTGCTTTTCTAGCTTCAAGTCATTCACAAGTCACTTTATAGTCAGTTGTATCTGAATTGAAACTCATTTGAGAGTGAAATTCTTTATTGAAGTAGAAGAGAATTATTGAAGTAATTAAGAAAATATTGAAATTGTCGCTAAATTTCATTATAAATATTCATTTAACTCAGTCGTTCTGCATGTAATTGCAGTAAATTCTAAGTTTGCGTTCAACATCTTGATTGACTCATTTCAATTGATCATTGATTTCAGAATGATAAACTGTGAATAAACTAGCTGTAATTTTCAGTCGCTTGCAAAGACTTTTTCACATAGTTGATATGAATTAAAAGTCTCTGTTTGAAACAATAGAACTGAGTAGATCATGCAGTTAATAAACGTTTCATAGCATGATTCAAATCATTTCTTCAACTGAAATGTCATCATCTTCTCAATGACAGAAAACATAGTGACATTCTTTGATGAAATGATATATAATTATGCAAATGATGTTATAGTCTTCTGACAAAGATAGTTCAGTGATGAAGTTCATAGTTATATCTTTTCAACATTTCTATGAAATCAAGAAAAAATGATGAAGTTCATTGATGTTATTTCTAGAGACTTTGCTTCGCTGACAAGCATGATAGTTTTAAATGTATCATCAAATAGTAGCTTGATGATCTGATCAATAGTAGAAACGCTAAACTAAATCAATGATTCATTTATTGTCGAGATGAAAGATTAAAGATTGATCATGCACTTCTTGTAGTAATTTCGTGTGCATGTTCTCAAAGATTCACAGTAGATCTTTTCTAAATAAAATGTCATTAATAATTTTGCAGTTCTTCAGTTTAATGATATGAAATTTGAGCTTGTTATCATTCATAGCTTGTTTATATTTGCTGCAGAGCTCATCTGTTTGATTGATCATATATATTCATTGATAAAGATTTGCTTTTGATTCAACAGATAAAACATTGACTTTATCAAGAGTCAAAATAGTCTGAAAATGATCTTCAAAATGCTGAGCTGATTCAGAGACGTTCGCTAAAAGCATTTTGATTAAAGCATTGACTTTAATGTTTATTTTGTCTGATTTAAAGATGATCTGAAAGTTGAACTTCAATAGAATTGTTACGATTCTAGCTACGCATCTATGTTGATAGCTATGTTGATGACTATGTCGATGACTATGTTTATAACTATCGCCTGTCGCTCATCACTAGACTATCAAATTGTTTCAAAGTCAACTCTATTCAGAGTTAGCTTATGTTTTTCTGAGTCATATAGATAGTCGATTCTTTTCTTCTAGATACTTTTCTTTCTTAGCATTTATATACTTGTTACATTACACTCATATGACTCGCTCTATGCTGATCTCTAACAGAATGTTCAGATAGTTGACTTGTCATTGACTCAACTGTTTATTTTTCATGAAGATCTTCAAAGTCTGATGATTGATGAACATCTGAATGAGTAGTTCAATGCATTTCATGTTACAATTCTAGTCTTCGTTTATTCTTCAACTAGTCTTCGTCTGATTTTATTCTAATCGAGTCTAGCGAGAATTTGATTTAAAGATGATGTCATTGAGTCTCTGCATCATATGTGTAAGACGTCAACTCAATCAAGTCTAGCACAGAGCTGAGAAACACACATATAAAAATTGAGATCTTTTCTGTAAATACTTTTCTTTCTTAGCATTTATTTATTAGTTAAATGACATCTTTATGACTCGCTCTAGATCAACTTCTAACAGTAAATAAATGCTAATCAACTACTCTGCTATTGACGTGTAGATGATACAAAATAATCTACTTTTATTCAGAAAATTCGCAAGAAATTCTTTGAATTACTTTCATCAAAACACATCTTCAAATTTATTCAAATTTATCAAATCAATTACTCAATCTTATTACAATCTATTTATCTTCAATTTCTCACAATGACACGTGACTCTGAATCAGTCGAGTCATGAACAACTTATCTGCTTAAAAGCATTGCTAATAAATGAGTTTCTCTTATTTCTTTCAATACTTCAGTTAACGTCAAGAACGCTGATATTTCATGAAACATTAAGACAGAAGAACAGCTTTGTCAATGAGTTCATGATCAGTCAAACAAGATCATCAAGATGTTGAACAAGCTTAGATCTTAACAAAACATGACTTTAAAACTCAATGAGCAGTGAATTGTTGTTTAAGTTGAACATGACAAGAGATTGAATCAACTAAAAATCAAATAAATGATCATAGATACTCTAGAAGAGATAAACAAATGCTATTGAGAAAAGATGTTGAATCTCAAGAATAAACTCAAAGAAGTATTACATTCAGTGAATCAGTCTCAATCTCATCAATCTACTGAATCTCAAGTTTTTATAAAATCTCTATCTTATCTATCTATCAAGAATCATGCTTGATGTAAATCATTCACTTTATTCAATAATGATCATCACAAGTCTTTCAAGTTTTTGAACTCATCTGTATTCATTGATGAAGATGAATTAATATAAGATAGTTGAAGAATCAAGATAAACAACAAGCTTCAGACAAATGTCAATCACTTTGTTAATGAAACTATCTGCATTGTCTATGTGATATCTAGATTAGAAGATGATACTGCTGAGCATATTTTCGCTTGACATCATCATGATGCTTTGCATTCTTACATCTCAATCTACAAGCTACTCAAGCATCTAGAAGAAATTTATGAAAATCAGACTAAAAATCAAAAGTATCATCATGAGTACAACGTTTTGAAACAAGCAGACAAGCTCTTTAATGTTTTTTACTTCAACTTTATGAAGTTATTCAGTTATTTAAACTACGATGATTGCACTCTGATGAACGATCTTCAGAATAAAATCAACAATCGCTTGCAGAATGCTCTGTCAGTATGCTTTAAAGACTTTGCTTCACTTCATTGTCTCAAGATCTTTCTTCAAGATGTGAATAATAAATAGCGAGTTAACTATCAGCTACACAGTCAGTTTTGCACTGTCATCATCAAAGTCACTGTTGTATCTGATAAATGCATTGCTACTTCATTGTCAGTGATGACTTTGATAATCAATTATGTTAAGTCTATCATCTTTTCTATCTTTAAGTCTGATTGAGTGAAATCATCTATCATTTGCTACATCTGCAAGACTTTAAAACATTTATTCAAGAATTGCTCTCAGATCAAGATTAACACTTTTGCATCTCATGCATTCACTTCTCATCTACATGAAATCATCATTTCGAAGAATAAAGAGAATAAGAAAATGTCTTTCAAAAATAGCAAGACAAAAAACTAGAGACTTTCATCAAAGATGCAATGAAAGATGTGTTAATTTCTTCAACAATGAGCATGTCAGATGATTCTTTTGCTTCTGAATCTTTGACTATTGAATATGTACTTTCTAGCAATGAAATTAGTTACTCATTGAAGTCATTGATAAACATTGAAGCTGCTGATTATTCATTCATTGATGAAGTGACTGTGCAGATTGTTTATGATCAGTTGCAAATTAAGTTTCTGACTTTGATCAAAGCGAAGTCAATTCAAGAATTCAACGATCACTATGCTAAAAAACTCATTACTCATGTCATTTATTTGAATCTGACTGTTCAAGATCATATGATTGACACAGCTTCTATGTTGATTACTCGATTAGATCAACATTAAATGATTTTTGAAAAAACATGAATGAACAAAAATGATCTAGTAATTGATATGCAAATCAATTTTCTTCAATTTTTAAACTTCACTCTCAATTCAAAATCAATTGTTCTACTCACAAGCAACAAGACAACTACGAAGCAGAAAAGTTTAACTTCTACTCATATATTAAAGAAATCTTTCACTATCTTTCAACTCAGTCTGAAATCACTCTCTTTCAGTCAGTTCAATAAGAAGTCAGTTAAACTAATTGAACAGTTAAAATCGCGTGACGCAGTTTTAACTAGCGTCAAAATTTCTAAATCAACGTCAGATTCAATGAACATAGCAATGATAAAGACAGCAACATATAAAATGTTAGTCAAATGATCAGACATCAAGATCTTTGCTGTTATCATCTTGAAAATCGATTGACTCATAACTACAGTTGAAAACAAGTTTGAAGAAGTGAATCTGCATGAGCTTTCTCATGCTGAAGCTCTCAAGCAAGTCAAGATTAAGCTTTTCTCTGAATATCATGACTATTTAGATGTCTTTGATCAAGCAATGATTAATCAGCTATTATTGCATTGTTTCTATGATCACAAAATTGAGTTGATCAATGAGAAAATGTTCTTGCGAAGCAAACTATATCAGATGTTTGATCACAAGCTTCAGAAGATAAAGAAGTATCTGATTGAACATCTGAACAAAGAGTTCATTTTCTTCAGCTTTGCATCATACGTCTTGCTCATCTTGTTTGCTGAAAAGAAAGACGAAAGTCTGCGTTTCTGCATCAACTACAGAAAGCTCAATGCTTTGATCAAACAAAATCGCTATTCTTTGCTCTTAATAGACGAGATTTTCACTCATATACAAGAAAGCAAATATCTGACTCGATTGAACATCATTGTCATGTTCAATAAACTGCGAATGCACTCAGATAGCGAAAATCTGACTATCTTTATCATCTTCTTCAACTCATACAAATATCATGTAATGCTCTTTGAATTAATCAATGAATCAACGTTTTATCAACATTATATGAACGACGTGCTGTTTGAATATCTTCATCAGTTTTGTCAGATTTATCTAGATGACATTATCATTTACAGCAAGATCTTGAAGAAACATAAGTAACATGTACAATTAATCTTGAATAAACTACAAGAAGCTGATCTACAAATAGACATCAATAAATGTGAGTTTCATGTTCAGAAAATCATTTTTTTAAAACTTTTGATGTCAATTGAGAAACTTAAGATGAATTCATGAAAGATGCAAGCAGTCGTTGATTGATCTACACTCAATAATCTCACTTAAATGCAGTTCTTCATTGATTTCTGCAATTTCTATCGACGCTTCATCAAGAACTTTTCGAAGATTGTTCATTCAATGATTCAACTTACTTAAAAGAAGATCATATTTGAATGAAATGAAGTCTGTCAAACTGCATTCAATCACATGAAGAAATGTATGACTGAGACTTTTATACTTCGTTACTTTGATCAGACTTGCGATTTTATTCTTGAAATTGATTCATTCAACTACATCAATGACGAAGTTCTGTCTCAATATGATGACGAAGATGTTTTACATTCAATTGTCTTTTATAGCAAGAACATGTCTTCTGCTGAATACAACTACAAGATATATAATAAGAAACTGCTGATCATAATTCAAGCTTTTAAACATTGATGACTCAAACTGAAGCTGATCAACATTTCTATCAAGATGTTCATCGATCATCAAGCGCTCATCTCATTGATGAAAGACAAGAAGCTGAGTTGATGACAGATGCGTTGAGTTCAGAAGTTAGCTGATTTCAACTTCAAGATAATGTATCAATCTGACAAACAAAACATTAAGATTGATGCATTAACTCATTAAGCTGACTTCGTGCCTAGAGATCTTGACGATGAATGCATTCAATATCAAAGAACTACTATTCTGACATTGAATTGAATGAAGATCGCTGATTTAAAGAAGAATAATGATCAATCAATTTATAAACAAGTTCTTGATGCAAATGAAATTGACAAGAATTGTATGCTACTTTGCGAAGCAATAGCAAGAGATGAAGTACAATATGAAGATATCAAATTGAAGAATTGTTGAACTCAGAATGAAATCTTGTTTCATGATAGTCAGTTATGAGTTTCATTCAATGAACTTCTACAAATGAATCTGATTCGTGAAGTACATGATCAGTCATCGATTGATCATTCTGAAATTTTTAGAACAGTGAAGATCATAAAGCGAAATTACTATTGATCTTCTATGCGAAAAATGATAGATCAATATATTCAAAACTGCTATGTATGTCAACGTTCAAAGACATCAAGAGATAAATCAAATGATTTGCTTCAATTTCTATTTATATCTAAACAACGATGACAGAACATAATCATGAACTTCATTATCAATCTATCTGATTCATATGACTACAACGCTATTCTGACTGTCATTTGCAAATTGTTGAAAGAAAGACATTATATTTCTTGCATCACTGATGATGAAGATATCACAGCTGAAAAGACAGCTGAAATGCTGATTCAATGAGTATATTGAACTCATGATTTATCAAGCTTCATAGTATCTGATCGAGATTTGCAATTCATCTCTATACTATGAAAGTTTCTTTGCAAATGACTGAACATTTTTCTTCGATTGTTCATCATTTATTATTCTCAAATCAATGATCAAAGCGAACAAGTCAATCAGAACATCAAGCGATATCTTCAATTCTTCTGTTCATATATGCAGAACAACTGATTTAAGTGATTATTCATGATCAAGTTTGTTGACAATAACGTTTTATCATCAGTCATCTTCTTGATTCTCTTCTTCATGAACAAGAACTTTCATTCTTATATGAGCTTTGACTCTGACATCATCGAGTATGAAAGCAATCACGAACGCTTGCAGATTGATTGAGTCAAGAATATATCTGAACAAATGAACAAGACATTGATCTTCGCTCATGAAGCTCTGATCAAAACATGAAAACAAATGATGAATCAAGCTAATAAGCATAGAAAGAAGATCAATTACAAGATTGAATCAAATATGTTTCTGAATGAATGAAACATCATTACAGCGAGATCTTTCAAAAAATTGAATGACAAGATGCTTAACTCATTTCAGATCATTGCATCTGTTGACTCATTCTATAAGTTGAAACTATCAGAAACTATGTGTATACATGACGTATTTCATTCAGAGCTTCTTCATTCTGTCATCAATGATTCTCTGTCTGATCAAAAAAATGAATCTTTGAGATCAATAATGATAAACAATGAAGACGAATGAAAAATCAATAATATACTGAACTTTCAACGCTATAAAAGACAACTTCAATATCGAGTCAAATGAAAGAGCTATGACAACGATTTCAACTGATATAACGCTGACGATGATGAATTTATGAATGCTCAAGAGATGATTGATGACTTTCATATTAAATATTTCAGAAAAGCGCACTAAGAAACAACATTCATGCGAACATAAATAGTTAAGAGAAAAAAGTAATGTTACGATTCTAATTTTCGTCTATTCTTCAACTAGTTTTCATCTGATTACAATTTTAGCCTTCGTTTATTCTTCAACTAGTCTTCGTCTGATTTCATTCTAATCAAGTCTAGCGAGAATCTGATCTAAAGATGATGTCATTGAGTCTCTGCATCATATGTGTAAGACATCAACTCAATCAAGTTTAGCATAGAGCTGAGAAACATACATATAAGAATTGAGTTCTTTTCTGTAAATACTTTTCTTTCTTAGCATTTATTTATTAGTTAAATGACATCTTTATGACTCATTCTAGATTGATCTCTAACATTTCAGCTCAAGTCATTAATGTTCGAAGCATTGAATAATGACTAGCAATTTTTTGTCATAAATGTGATAATTGATTTCAGCGAGAATCATGCTTTTGCTGTAGAAAGTCATCGAATGAAAAACTTTCTCATCATTGTACTGAGATAGTATTTCATCTTTTACATAGTTTGAAGCGTTGATCTTCAGAATAGCTTATCGTTTGAGATCAAAGTGACAAAGTACTAAGATTGAGCTGACTTGTTTCTTTAAATTGTCAAAGACTTGAACACAAATCTCATTTTAAATAAAAGATGTATTCTTTCTAGTTAGTTGAATGAACAGTTTGACTAACTTCAAGAAGTTTTTAATGAAACAACGATAGAAATTAACAAATCTCATGAAGCTCTGAATTTTCTTTAGATTGATTAAAATGATTCAGCTGACTATGATTATCACTTTGCTGAAATTTATATGAAGATTTAGTTTTAATATGATAACTTCTAGAAAGACAGTCTTTTCTACATTGAATTTGCAATTTTGAATATTCATCTGCAGTTCAGCTTCATGTAGTCAACTCAATACTAGTTTGATGTGATCTTTATGTTTCTTTCTTGTTTTGCTATAAATGAGAATGTCATCTAGATAAACTTGACAAAAGTTGTTTAGAAAGTTTCATAAAATGTCATTTGTATATTGCTGAAAGAAGATCAATTCATTAATCAGTTTGAATGATAGTATCTTATATTTATATGTGTTATGATTCTAGCTACGCATCTATATTGATAGCTATGTTAATGACTATGTTGATGACTATCATTGATCGCTCGTCGCTAGACTATAGAATTGTTTCAAGATCAACTTTATTCAGAATTAGCTTATGTTCTTCTGAATCATATAAATAGTCGACTCTTTTCTTCTAGATACTTTTCTTTCTTAGCATTTATATACTCGTTACATTACACTCATATGACTCGCTCTATGCTGATCTCTAACATTATATAAATGCTTCTTCGTTACAGACGAAGTGAAATAATTTGCATTGATTCTTGAGTGCTTCTGTCGATTCTTCAACTCACTATCGACATTTGATCTAGTCAACTTGCAATCATCAGCAACACTCACTCTCTTCTTCTCTCATGCGCTGATCAGCGAGATTAAATAAATGATCGAAATCATTCAACTAGATCAAAGATCAGCGAATTAATCATTCATTCAGATTCACAAGAGATTCTTCAAATTTGTTGAATAATCAAACAAGATCAGTCTATGACTGCGTGAAGTCTTTATTTCAAAGAGCAATCAAAGAGATCAGTTTAAAACTGCGTGAAGTCTCTATCTTGATGAGCAAATTCTCAGTGAGTCTGCTTCAATGACATCTATTCTCAATGCAATGATCTACTCGCTCTCATCGCTCTACTCATCAGTGAACCTGATCATATGTTCACATGCAACTAGTGAGTCTGCTACAATGATGAGCTCAAAGTCGATCTCTTCAATGAGCAAGTTGATCAGTGAGTCTGCTTCAATGACATTGTCAAAGCAATGATCTACTCATCTTCATCGCTCTATTTATCAGTGAATCGATTCGTCAATTCAATCATGTGCAAATAATGAGTCTGTTACAAAGACATCTTTTGTCAACGCAATGATCTATCTACTCACATCATTCTACTCATCAGTGAATCTGATCAAACATTCATGTGCAACTAGTGAGTCTGCTACAATGAACATTTCGATTCTAGACAAGACTAAGAAAATACATTCATGCAAACATGAATCATTGAAGAGAAGAAGTAATGTTACAATTCTAGCTATGCATCTATGTTGATAGCTATGTTGATGACTATGTTGATGACTATCGTCGATCGCTCGTCGCTAGACTATAGAATTGTTTCAAGATCAACTTTATTCAGAGTTAGCTTATGTTCTTCTGAGTCATATAGATAGTCGACTCTTTTTTTCTAGATACTTTTCTTTCTTAGCATTTATATACTCGTTACATTACACTCATATGACTCGCTTTATGCTGATCTCTAACAATATGCTTCTAAAGCAGTGATAAAAGTGATGTAATTCTCATTATTGAGATGCATTTGAAGTTTGTTAAACGTTGATATGATGTTCAATCTAGTCAAATGTTTGCAACTCACTATTTTATCAATGATCTCATTTATCAGCAATAAAGCATATTTATTTCTTTTGAAAATGACATTTAACTTTCAATAGTTCATGCAGAATCAAAGATTTTCATTTGCTTTAAAAATGAATAAAACAGAAAAGAAATAGAGAATTTGACTGAAAGTGATGAATTTCTTTGACAGATTCTCATTCAAATACTTCTTTACTTTCAGAAGTTTAACAGAAAACATTTAATAAACTTGACAGTGAGAAAGCATTAAATCATTGATGAGTTCAATTTTATGATCATAAAAGTGATGAAAGAGTAGTTTATCTGATTGAACTTAATCAAAAACATCTAGAAACTCATGATATTTCAATGACAGCTTTGTTATGATTCTAGCTACGCATCTATGTTGATAGCTATGTTGATGACTATGTTGATGACTATGTTTCTGACTATCGTCGATCGCTCGTCACTAGACTATCGAGTTGTTTCGAAGTCAATTCTATTCAGAATTAGCTTATGTTCTTTTGAGTCATATAGATAGTTGACTCTTTTCTTCTAGATACTTTTCTTTCTTAGCATTTATATACTCGTTATCTTACATTCATATGACTCGCTCTATGCTGATTTCTAACATTATATAAATGCTTCTTCATTACAGACGAAGTGAAATAATCTGCATTGACTTGCTCTGCTCAATTCACATGACTATTGACTTTGATCTAGTCGACTTGCGATCGTGCAGACACTCATTCTTCTTTCTCATGAGCTGATTCAGCGAGAATAAACAAAAGATTCAAACTTGTACGCTGATCAGTGAGTATAAACAAACGATCGAAATCATTCAACTAGATCAAAGATCAGCGAATTAATCATTCATTCAGATTCGCAAGAAATTCTTCGAATTTGTTGAATAATCAAACGAGATCAGTCTATGACTGCGTGAAGTCTCTATCTCAAAGAGCAATCAAAGAGATCAGTCTAGAACTGCGTGAAGTCTTTATCTTGATGAGCAAATCTTCAGTGAGTCTGCTTCAATGACATCGTCAATGCAATGATCTTCTCATCACTTTATTTATCAGTGAATCGATTCATCTATCAGTTCATGTGCAACTAGTGAATCTGCTACAATGACGAGTTCAAAGTTGATCTCTTCAATGAGCAAGTCAATCAGTGAGTCTGCTTCAATGACATCATCAATGCAATGATTTATTTTCTCATCGTTCTACTCATCAGTAAATCGATTCATCTACTCATTCATGTGCAATTAGTGAGTCTGCTACAATGACATCTTTTGTCAATGCAATGATCTACAAGCACATTGCTTTATCTATCAGTGAATCGATCTACCTCGAGTTTCTGTGTCAACTAGTGAGTCTGCTTTAATGACACGTTTGATAGTGAGTCTGCTTGAACGACACTTGAAGTGAGTTTGTTACAAAGACAGACAACAATTGATCTCTTGATTGAGTCAATCAACGAATGAAACAAGCTTTACTATGTAGTAGATCTGAATCAGCAGTGAGTCTGCTTCAATGACATGATCACAATCAATCTCTTCAATGAGCTAGTCAATTCTCTTCTAGTGAGTCTGCTTCAATGACATCAATCAATAGTCAATCTCTTTGCTGAGCAAGTTGATTTCTTTCTACATAGCTAGTCTGTTACAATAGACATTTCAATTTTACACAAGACTAAGAAAATACATTCATGCAAACATGAATCGTTGAAGAGAGAAAGTACTGTTACAATTCTAGCTACGCATCTATGTTGATAGCTATGTTGATGACTATGTTGATGACTATGTTTCTGACTATCGTCGATCGCTCGTCACTAGACTATTGAGTTGTTTCGAAGTCAACTTTATTCAGAGTTAGCTTATGTTCTTCTGAGTCATATAAATAGTCGATTCTTCTCTTCTAAATACTTTTCTTTCTTAGCATTTTTATACTCGTTACATTACACTCATATGACTCGCTCTATGCTGATTTCTAACAAGCTTCGCTTTAATATTTTTCAAATTCTGAGTCGTTTTGTTGATTGAAGAGATGTTTAAAGCATTCAAATTGCACTGAGTATTATATGCAATTTTTCTATTAATGTTCATCATGAATAAAGCAAAGACTTTGATCTTGTTCTTCTTTGAATAATTCAAAAATGTTTTAAATGAAGTAACATTTATACTTTGAATTGAGAATGACTCTTTCTGAGCAGTGATTGAAATAAATCGTTTGAGCATTTTAAAGATCTTAGTCTGAGTGATTGAAAAGAATGAAGTTGATTGCAATCAACTTGAATGCTTTAAATTGAGCGAAATTGAAAAAATTGAAATAGAAGTATTCAATTGATTTGAAAAAACAATGATGTTGTTTTGCATATTCAGTAATATTTCGTTTTTATTCATTCAGAACTTACTCAATATGATTTTATGATGATTGATATCAGCTATCAACATTAATACAGTCAATTTCTTATGACTTTCAATAATGAAATTGAGTGATTGTTTTCTTAAATATCTTCTCATCATAATCTTTTATTAGCTAAGTTAACAACAATCACAACGCACGCAAAACAAACTTTTAAACAGAGCATTATAAATGAGAGAGAAAAGATCGAGTAGACGAATAAACAATGATGAATTGCATGAGCAGCAGTAATGCTGATTCAATGACGATTGCGAGCAGCGTTGACTTGTCACAGAGAGACAGCGACGCGAGATTTAAATGCTCATGCAATGACGAGATGAAAGTTATCAGCATCATCAATCTACTAACACAGATATCAATGTTAAAGAAAGAGAAGAGCAAAGATCACTCATGAAAAGAAGTGATCTTAGAGCTGATTCAACATCTTCGAAACATCTCAGAAAGAAAGATTGAAAGTCAAGATACATTCATTGCAAAGAATGTATAGAAGTTGAAGACATTCATTCAACTTCTTAATAAACAACTACAAACATAAGAAAATACACGTTTCACATTTAAAACATCATCATGAGTCAATATAGCAAGAGAAGAAGCAACAACTGAGAAGCAGCGACTCAGAAATGATCTGTCATCACTTTGCAAGAAACACGAGATTCTAGTGAAAATAAAAGAGAGAAAAGAGATGAAAAAGATACAAAAGAGATTGATTGATCAGATCTTTCAAGAAATTGCAAACGTGTCGATGACGCAACGAAATTTAATAGTGTTGCTTCGCAAGCTTGAAAGCGAAGACATTGCACTTGACGCAGTGTGTTAGAGATCAGCATAGAGCAAGTCATATGAATGTAATGTAACGAGTATATAAATGCTAAGAAAGAAAAGTATCTAGAAGAAAAGAATCGACTATCTATATGATTCAGAAGAACATAAGCTAACTCTGAATAGAATTGACTTTGAAACAAGTCTATGCTCTAGCGACGAGCAATTGATGATAGTTCTCAGAATAGTCATCAACATAGTCATCAACATAGCTATCAACGAAGATGCGTAGCTAGAATCGTAACATTACTCTTTTTCTTCAACAATTCATGTTTGCATGAATGTATTTTCTTAGTCTTGTGTAGAATCGAAATGTTTATTGTAGCAAACTAGCTATGTAGAAAGAAATCAACTTGCTCAGCGAAGAGATCGACTATTGACTGATGTCATTGAAGCAGACTCACTAGAAGAGAATTGACTAGCTCATTGAAGAGATCGATTGTGATCATGTCATTGAAGCAGACTCACTGCTGATTCAGATCTACTACATAGTAGAGCTTGTTTCATTTGTTGATTGACTCAATTAAGAGATCAATCATTGTTCATCTTTGTAGCAGACTCACTTTAAATGTCGTTCAAGCAGACTAGCTATCAAGTGACTGACTCGATGACAAAATTAATATCGAACGCGTCTTTGTAGCAGACTCACTGTTGAGATTTTGATATAGAAACAAGCTCATGAATTTGCTTGTTATCAAAGATGATCATGTCATTGAAGCAGACTAACTAGTCGACTTGCTCATTGAAGAGATCGACTTTGAACTCATCATTGTAGCAGACTCACTAGTTGCACATGAATGTTTGATCAGATTCACTGATGAGTAGAGCGATGAGAGTAGCTGAATCATTGCATTGACGAAAGATGTCATTGAAGCAGACTCACTAGTTGCACATGAACATATGATCAGATTCACTGATGAGTAGAACGATGAGAAGATAAATCATTGCATTGACGATGAAGTGTCATTGAAGCAGACTCACTGTGAGATTTGCTTCTGAGATAGAAACTTTGACACAGTTCTATGACTGATCTCGATGATTGTTCAACAAATTCGAAGAATTTCTTGCAAATCTGAATGAACGATTAATTCGCTGATCTTTGATCTAGTTGAATGATTTCAATCGTTTGTTTATACTCGCTGATCAGCGCATGAGTTCGAATCTTTTGTTTATTCTCGCTGAATCAGCTCATGAGAGAAGAAAGATGAGTGCTGCTGCACGAATGCAAGTCACTAGATCAAAGTCGATAGAGAGTTGAAGAACTACTAGCAGAAGCACTTGAAGAAATCAATGCAGTTTATTTCACTTCGTCTGTAACGAAGAAGCATTTATATAATGTTAGAAGTCAGCATAGAGCGAGTCATATAAGTGTAATGTAACGAGTATATAAATGCTAAGAAAGAAAAGTATCTAGAAGAGAAGAATCGACTATTTATATGACTCAGAAGAACATAAGCTAACTCTGAATAAAATTGACTTCGAAACAAGTCTATGCTCTAGCGACGAGCGATCGACGATAGTTCTCAGAATAGTCATCAACATAGTCATCAACATAGTCATCAACATAGTCATCAACATAGTCATCAACATAGCTATCAACGAAGATACGTAGCTAGAATCATAACACAGTGAGCTTGAAAGCTCAAGCAGCTCTAAAAAAGATTCAGACATGAGTGAAGAGAATTGCAAGCTCAGCGCATGTAGTGCGTAGAAGCTTCGCAATACTAGCACATGATGTACACATCACATTGAACACAAGCAATCAGAAGACAATCATCAAAAGACTAGTAAAGAACAACGTGAAACTTCATGAAGATTTAAAGATGCTGAGAATATCTTGACTCAAGAAGATAGTTGAGAGTGAGAAGATTCACTCATCACTCATTATAAAGATCACGATTGAAACGATGACAAATCGACTACTAGATGTAGACATGCTGAACTCATATCAAGAATGCTCATGCAAATTGTTTGAAAAGAACTGTCGTATCACACAGTGCTATAAATGCTTCGATTTTGATCATATGACTAAATTCTGCAAAAATGAAGAGCGCTGCTTCAAATGCACAGATAAACATCACATCAAGAGATGCGTTGTATCAATGAATAAAAGACGATGCGTGAACTGCAACGACAGTCATGAACTCTGAAGACGTTCATGTCTCAAGTGAAAACTACAGATAAAGCAATCAGAAGAAATCTTTTGAAACAGATTGATCAGATACTCTGAAGTGTCAAAAGACAATTCTAACAATCATCTTCTAGTCTGAAAATTACATAAACAATACAAATCTTTTCAGTAGAATAATGATTTGCATTGATATTGAGCTTATCAACTATTTTGATGTTTCATGTCTTTCAGATAGAATCATTTATTTCAATGAAGATGAGTGAATTTGAAAGCTTAATGAACTTGTGATGATCATTCTCATTTTCGTTATCAGATAGAGTAGAAGATTCTCATTGAAAGTGAGTTTTAAAAGTTGAGCTTTGTTCAACTTTCTGATTGACTCACTGCTCAGCTAACTGAGTATCTTGACAAGACATAAATTGATCAGCTTGATGTTGTTTCACTCTGAAGTTCAATCACTCATCTTGTAACTGATTGATTTTTTTCTTCAACTCATCATTTTTATCAAAGATGATTTTTAGTTGTTTCACTCTCTTTTTGTGATTGTCTTGTACAAGAAATCAGTGTTCATTGAGTTGTAAAGTCAAGTTTTGCTGACTTCAAAACTCATTCAGCATATTGATGACTTCATTAAATTGATTGCTGACTCAATGAAACAATTGTTCTTCAATGTTTATGTTTCATGCAATGACAGCTTTCTCAGCTTCAACTGAAGCATTAATGAGTAGAAGTGAAACTTTTCTATTGACAATACTTTTAAGCAGATGAGTTGTTTAAGACTCAACTGACTTGACGTTGCATATCATGATGAAAGAAGATAGAAGTTGTTGAAATAAGATTAGATGATGAGTTAATGTTTTTTGATGAGTGAAAATTCAAAGAATTTCTTATGAATTTCAAATAATAATTAAGTGCTTTATTTAAAGAATTTCTTGCAAATAAAATGATGAAAATGAGTGTAGAATCGAAAAATTTCTTGCAATTTAAAATGATGATGCAAATTTGAAGAATCTCTTGCAAATTTTTCTTACTGAATAGATTGTTTTATATTATTTATTTATTGAAACAATCACAACGCATGCAAAGCAAATTTTTAAAAAGAGCAATACAATCAAAGCAGAATGAATCTAAAAGATAAATAAATGACGATGAATTGCATGAACTGCAGCAATGCTGATTCAGAAATAATTGCAAGCGACGTTGACTTGTCATGACAAAACAGCAACATAAGATTGAAAAGCTTATGCAATGATGAGAAGTATGTTGCTAACATTATTGATCTTCTAATACAGACATCAACGTTAAAGAAAGAGAAAAGCAAAGATCATTCATGAAAAGATGTAGCAGTGAAGCTGATGTGATGTCTTTGAAACAATTCAGAAGGAAAAAACAACGAGAATCAGAACGCGTTCATTGCAAAGAATGTACAGAAACTGAAGACATTTGTACAACTGCTTAGCAAGCAGCTACAGACTCAAGATAACATGCAAACATAAGATAGCATGCACTTCTCATTGAGAATCATGTCATGAGCAGACGTGACAAGAGAAGAAGTAACAGCAAGAAAGCAACGTCTCAGAGATGAATTGTCATCACTTTGCAAAAGATGAGAAGTCATGATGAAGATAGCAAAAAGAAAGAAAATAGAGAAGATATAAAAGAAATTTATCAAACAGATTCTTCAAGAAATTACAAACATGTTGACAGCTTAAAGAGATTTAATCATGTCTCTTTGAAAGCTTGAAAGCTTGAAAGCGAAAACATTATACTTCACACAGTAAGCTCAGAGATTTGAGCAAATCTGAAAAGATTTCAAGCATGAGCAAAGAAAATTGCGAACTTGACGTATATAGTGCGTTGAATCTTCGCTGTGCTAACACATGAAATACACATCACAATAAACACAAGCAATCACAAAGTGATCATGAAAAGATTGATAAAAGATAACACAAGACTTCATGAGAATTTAAAGATTCTAAGAATAGTCTGATTCAAGAAAGTAGCAGAAAGTGAGAAGATTCACTCATCGCTCATCGTAGAGATCACAATCAAAGCAATGACAAATTGACTAATGAACGAAAGCATGCTAAACTCATATCAAGAATGTTCATGCAAGCTGTTTAAAAAGAACTGTTGCATCACTCAATGCTACAGATGCTTCGAATTTGATCATATGATCAGATTCTGCAAGAAGAAACAACATTGTGCTAAATGCGCAGATAAACATCACATTGAAGAGTGCATGATGTCTTCAAATAGAAGATGTTGCATTAACTGCAATGAAGATCATGAATTCTGAAGATGCATCTGTTTCAAATGATGACAACAAATGAAACAGACGTCAGAAATTTACAGAAACAGATTGATTAGATATTTGAAAGCGTTGAAATACAATCGCGCACTTTTCTCGCTGTTTCTGAACTCTTTAAGCTCAACGAATTCATTGAACTCAACAGACTTTGTAAATTCAACGAATTCTTTGAACTCAACAAGCATCATGTTGAAAACATGCAATCGAGACGTTGAATTGACATGACAGATGATAGAAGTCAAGAAGAGATGAATCAATCTCTTCTCATGCGTGACTAGCGACTCAGATGAGACGACACTTGAACAGACTCAGAAACACTCAATCAGAAAGTGTGAAAGACTCTCAGTGATCAAAAGTATACAAAGAGTCTTCTCAGTGCAGAATCAACAACAGCTACAAATAACTTTATGATAAAACAATTCTTTCTACGAATTTTATAGTACAACATCACAAAGTCATTCAAGATTCAAGAATCATTCTTGATCAATAAAGAAGTTTACAAATTCAACATAATAGTCATACAGAAGCAAGAACACAACATTAACAATTTGCAATCATTTAGCTCAGCTCACAACTTCTTTCATCTAGTGAAAAACTCGTCATCTCAATCAAGAACATGCATATACGTTAACAAACATTTAAGATTCAATCAATGAATAGTAGAAACAGCTGAATCAGACATTTGCTCAATCAGATTATTAACTCGCAATACAGATTGTTAGAAATCAGCATAAAGCGAGTCATATGAGTGTAATATAACGAGTATATAAATGCTAAGAAAGAAAAGTATCTAGAAGAGAAGAATTGACTATCTATATGACTCAGAAGAACATAAGCTAATTCTGAATAGAATTGACTTTGAAACAACTCGATAGTCTAGTGATGAGCAATCGACGATAGTCAGAAACATAGTCATCAACATAGTCATCAACATAGCTATCAACATAGATGCATAGCTAGAATTGTAACAGTATCTTTCTTCTTCAATGATTCATATTCACATGAATGTATTTTCTTAGTCTTGTGTAAAATCGAAATGTCTATTGTAGCAGACTAGCTATGTAGAGAGAAATCAACTTGCTTAGCGAAGAGATTGACTATTGACTGATGTCATTAAAGCAGACTCACTAGAAGAAAATCGACTAGCTCATTGAAGAGATCGATTCGAATGATGTCATTGTAGCAGACTCACTAGTTGCACATGAATGTTTGATCAGATTCACTAATGAGTAGAATGATGTGAATAGATAAATCATTACGTTGACGAAAGACATTTTTGTAGCAGACTCACTAGTTGCATGTGAACATTTGATCAGATTCACTGATAGATAGAACGATGTGAGCGAGTAGATTATTGCATTGAGAATGTCGTTGAAGCAGACTCACTGAGATTTCAATATAAAAACAAGCTCAAAGATTTGCTTGTTGTTGAAGACATTATCATGTCATTGTAGCAGACTCACTAGTTGCACATGAATGAATAGACGAATCAATTCACTGATGAGTAGAGCGATGAGAGTAGATGAATCATTGCATTGATGATGTCATTGAAGCAGACTCATTGATTGACTTGCTCATTAAAGAGATCGACTTTGAGCTCATCATTGTAGTAGACTCACTAGTTGCACGTGAATGTATGATCAGATTCACTGATGAGTAGAGCGACGAAAGCGAGTAGATCATTGCATTGAAAATAGATGTCATTGAAGCAGACTCACTGAGAGTTTGCTTCTCAAGATAGAGACTTCACGCAGTTCTATGACTGATCTTGTTTGATTGTTCAACAAATTCAAAGAATTTCTTGCAAATCTGAATGAACGATTAATTTGCTGATCTTTGATCTAGTTGAATGATTTCAATCGTTTGTTTATACTCGCTGATCAGCGCACGAGTTCGAATCTTGCTGAATCAACTCATGAGAAGAGAAAGATGAGTGCTGCTGCACAAATGCAAGTCACTAGATCAAAGTCGATAGAGAATTAAAGAATTACTAGCAGAAGCACTTGAAGAAATCAATGCAGATTATTTCACTTCGTCTTTAATGAAGAAGCATTTATATAATGTTAGAAGTCAGCATAGAGCGAGTCATATGAGTGTAATGTAACGAGTATATAAATGCTAAGAAAGAAAAGTATCTAGAAGGAAAGAATCGACTATTTATATGATTGAGAAGAACATAACTTAATTCTGAATAGAATTGACTTCAAAACAACTTGATAGTCTAGTGACGAGCAATTGACGATAGTCAGAAACATAGTCATCAACATAGTCATCAACATAGCTATCAACATAGATGCGTAGCTAGAATTGTAACACACATGATGAAATGCAGATGCTAAAACTTCTAAACTTTTACAATTTATGCTCATTGTTTACTACATTTACAGAGAAATATTCAATCATTTTTCATTTGAATTAACTACTTAAGAATGACTGCAAACAACTGATTGTAGAAGATTTCAATCTACATCATTCTCACTGAGAAAAGCGAAGATGCTTCACTCATCATACGACGACTGATATTCTGCTAAACATCATCACAAACGCAAGACTGAAATTATTGCTGAAATCAGACATTATTACTCACGAGATTTATAATCAATTTACGACGATTGATCTAGTTTTTAACATCGAGAAAATACAGTTCATGATACGCAAGTGCAAGATACGAATTGATCTGCATCAGAGATTGAATCATCTTTTGATCATCACAGAGCTATGCTTACAAACAATCTCAGTGCAGCTTTCAACTTAATGACTTTGAAAAAAAATGAATACAGAAACATTGAGTGCTTATCTGCAAATACATTTACTCTTGAAACAATCTCTAGACAACAAGACTATGATGAATGACAGAGTGTGCAAGATTATCAGAGTGTTACAGAAGATCATTGAGAAATCTACTCTCTTGATAAAATCATCAAATTAAGCAAGAGACTTCTGAAATAAAAGCTGCTTTGAAGTAGTAATAAAATCAAGACGACTGCGAATCATATGAAAAATGCAAGACACATTAAAAGCGTGAAATGAATATCTGAAGCACAATGATCATAAAAACAAGATCATTCAACAAATGAAATGCACACACTTCAGATCACAAATGCATGAGTTGAGCAAAGCACTCAAATCAATATAACGCTTTGCAAAATGAGCTAGAATCGAAAGTCAGCTATTTAAAAAGCTTTCTCAATTTTCATCATTGAAGCGAAGCAACATTGATCATATGACAACGATGTTCGAGAAAAAAATCAAGATACTGTGAAGAAAGTTCTTTCTCTCATCTTCTCAAACGAATGTCAATGACATTGCAGAATCATTCATATCTCTGACAGTCTCATTCAATTCACGCATCACAGAAGATGAAGTCAAGCAGACAATCAAATGAGTAAAAGCAGACAAAGTGTCAGACGCTTCAGATATTTCAAACAAAGCGCTTCAAGCGAATCTTGCAGAACTGATCTCAATACTGACGAGTTTATTTAATGCATGTGTAATACATAAGTATCATTCAAAGCAGTTCAAAAAGACTCAGACAATAGTACTATACAAATTGAAGAAAAGTGACTATATTGATTCAAAAACATATCAACTCATTGCTCTGCTTGACATCATGAGCAAAACTTTAAAGTCAATCATGATCAAAAGACTGAGTGATATAATTGAAACTCATCACATGCTATCTAATGCTCAAATGAAAGCAAGACGTAAGTGATTCATGATCTTAACATTAAATTTACTGATAGATCAAGTTCATACAGTATGAGATTGCAAAATTAAATATGTAACATTCATGCTAAGTCTAGACGTTGTTGAAGCATTTGATCAAGTCTCACACATCAGACTTCTACATATGCTGAAGATGAAAAGAACATCAAGCTACATAATTGAATGAACACGCAGCTTTTTAAAAGATCAAGAAACATTGCTAATATTTGATGAACAAATGAGCGACATGCGCGAGATAAACGCAAACATATCGCAGAGATTTTTCATTTCATTGATTCTCTTTCTATTCTTCAACGCAAGTCTAATTGAAAAATGCGAAGCACTGAGAATAAAAATTGAAGTGCTTGACTTTGTAAACGATATTAACATTCTAGTCTACAACAAATTCACTGAAGAAATCTGCAGAACATTGAGCAAAGCACACGACGTCTGCGCGAAATGAACTCGCACTCATGACACAACGTTTGCATCAGAAAAGTACAAGCTCACGCATTTCACTAGAAAATTGAAGAGATTTAACATGACAGCTAGCATACAAATAGAAAGCTCAATTATTAAATCGAAATCAGATGTATGAATTTTAAAGATGCAACTGAACATGAAACTGTGATGAAGTACGCATCTTCAACAAATAAAGATGAATCACATCACAAGAATGCTGACACTTAGTCATCTTGAAGTTTTCACAAGAGAAGCTATCTTCACAAAAGCGAGACAAGTATACTCAACAGTAGTGAAATCAGAAATTGCATTTGAAGCGTCAGTCTGACATCAGCGTGACAAGAAAGATAAACTGTTGAGCAAAGAATGCAGACTAGAAACACTTCAGAATCAGACTCTGCATCACGTAGCAGAAGCATTCAAAAAAGTAAACATCAAAACTCTAGAGACAGAAATATACATGAGTTCGCTACATGTTCATTTGAACATGCTACAAGACAAGATCACGCTACATAGTTGAGTCAATGATTGAACGCAAGAGATCAGACAAGCATGCAAACTAATATGCATTTGTTTGATGAAAGTTAATCACGTCATTTCTCACTCACTTGTCATCAAGAAAATAGTACTTCTGAACGTTTTCATTCAAGAAGATGCGAAGATACAATCAAGATGCAGATGATGCATTCTCTTTTTCACAATGATTTCAACAAGCAATAGCATCGCAATAAAGCAGTATCACAAGAATCAATGAAATCAATGATGAGAAAAGTAAAGAGAACATATTGCAGATGTTAACATAATTTCAGCACAAAGATTGCATCTGAGCAATAGAATAATAAAGATGCGCAATGATCTTCAGAAAGCAGAAAGCATTCTTGCAATGCACATCAGAATTGAACGCATAGATCTGAATACTTATCTGCACTCTAGAAACATCTCAGGCATGAATAGCTCACGATGCAGCTGCGAATGAAGTCATCAGACGACGAAGCATGTACTCATGCATTGCTTGAACTGATTGCATCTGCGATTAAAAATGCTACAAGATGCTGACTTCTTAAACTATTAAATAATTGTCATCATCATGAAGAGTCTCAGAGCAGTGATGAAGATAATGATGAAAATAAAGCTCTTGAAGCAATTTCAAGTGACTAGAACACTCATTCTCTAACATGCAATCAACGCAAACAAATTTGATACATAGTCTCAAAACTCACTGTTTCAACTGCGTGAAGCAGTCATATAGACTGCAAGTGATTTTCTATCTCAGAGAGTTTTGTTCACTCAATACATATAACATAGAGTTTTTCATGAGTCGATCTAATCGATGTCACAAGAATGTATGAATTTATTATTATTATTATTATTATCATCATCATTTATTCATTGATAGCAAAGTAGTAAATGATGAGCATTTATTTAATGTTAGAAGTCTGTCTAGAACAAGTCAGATAAAGATGTCATTTAACTAAAAGATAAATGTTAAGAAAGAAAGATAACTACAGAAAAGAAGTTGATTACATATGTGTATTTCTCAATCAACGTTAAACTCAATAGAAACTAGTCAAGATGACAAAGTGAGAATAAATCTGACAAGACTAGAAGATTGAGTCTGACAAAACTAAAATCATGACATTATTTTCTTTCTTTGACAATTCATGTTTGCATGAATGTATTTTCTGTTTGACTCGATTGATTGTTCAATCATGATTTCACAAACTCAAGTCTGTTAAATTGTGATTGATTGAATTGTTGATTAGCGCGATTTGTTCAAGTATTAAATATGAAAATCATCAATGATCTTCTGAATGTTCATAAATTCGTCATCATCAACGTTGTATTAATTGAGATCATTGTCATAGTCATTTCATTTGACTTTATACTGAAGTCATCTTTGATATCAACAAAAATTCAATATATCATTGATTTCTCACTCATCTTCATCGTTTATTACTATTGAATCTGAGAGTTCATTCTTTTGATCAGACAAGAAATCATCGACGACAGAGTGAAGCAGATCAGAATGAAATACATCATGAATATACATAAATTCTGATAATTTCAGTTTATATGAAGAGTCGACAAGATCTAGATTGATGAAAATATCAAGCATTTTATCATTTAGCTTCTTGAAAAATCTCGCTGTAATGATGTTTCTTTCATTCAGAAACATCTTTGATTCAACGTTATAATTAACTTCTTTTTTATGCTTATTGACTTGTTTCATCATTTGTTTTCATGTTTTGACTAGCGACTTGCAAGCAAACTTCAGTGTTTTGTTCATATGTTCAAATATATTCTTGACTTTAGTCATCTGCAAGCGTTCATGAAAACTTTTATATTTGATGATATCAAATTCAAAGCTCATACAAGAATGAAAGTCTTTGTTTAGAAAGAAAGAAATCGAGAAGATGATTGAGAACAGAGCATTATTGTTAATGAACTCGATCATGAATAGTAACTTAGCTCAGTCATTCTACATGTACAAACAGAAGAATCAAAGATATTTTTCAACGTTTTGATTGACTCATTCACTTTGATCATTGATCTGAAAATAATAAACTGTGAAGAGTTGCAAATTAATGTTTAGTTTTTTGCAAAGTGACTTTCATAGAATGAAGATGAACTGAAGATCTCAGTTTGAAACAATAAAATCAGATAAATCATATATTTGATATATTCATTGAAGCATTAGCTCAGCTGTTTTTTCTGCTGTGATTTTCTCATCATCAGTGAAGCAAGAAATATAATGTCATTTCTTTGTCAATTTACATATTACTGTTAGTATGAAGTTTTTGTCTTTCAAAAAAGATAAGTCAATGATAAAATTCATGACTATGTTTTTTTATTGCTGTTCAAATATGAGTAAAGAATGTAGTAATTCATTGAATTTATCTTGAAAAGTCTTTGATTGCTGACAAATGTAGCAGTTTTGAATATATTGATTTATTGTTCTTTGCATTGAAGATCAATAGTAGTATCTTCTTATAATCTTCATCATTCTGAGAATTTCAAAATGATCAATAGAAAATTGATCATGAACTTTTTGAATTAACTTTATTTGAAGATGCTCATTGAAAAGAACTCATAGAAGATCATCTTGATATAGTATTTCATTCTGAACTCAACAATTTCTTAATTTAGAATCTTTGTATTGAGCTTCATTTTTTAATACAACTTCATAAAGTAAAATATAATTCTCATTAATTTTGTTAACTTCTAGAATCAATTGATAAATTAATTCATCATTCTCTTTCTCTTTTAAATCAATGATTTTCATTCAATTTGATGTAAGAATTGTAGTTCACTGATAGTGATATCATTCATTCTTGAAGCTTCTAGAAACTGAATTGACTTAATGAGTCAATGCATTGACTTTGATGTTTTATTTATCTGAGCGATACATGATTTTGAAGTTGAAGTTAACGAGCTTTTGTATTCAGCGCATTTAACGTCTACTTAGCTCTTTATCTTTCATTAATGATGTTAAAGCTTGATGATCAGTGAACATTTTAATGAATAGCTCAGTCAATTTCAGCTCAGATCATCAATGCTTGAAAACATGAATGATTATTAGTAGTTTCTTGTCATAAATCTTGTAATTGTACTCAATGAGACTCAGATTCTTGCTGTAGTAGATCATTGAATGCAATATTTCTTTGTCATCATATTGAGAAAGTATGTCATCATTGATGTAGTTGAATGAGTTTATTTCAAGAATAGTCTCTTTATTCTGATCAAAATGACGAAGAATAAAGACTTCAGTCATTTGTTTCTTCATATGATCAAAGATCATTTAACAAGCTTGATTTAATTCAAATATCATCTTTTTTTGAGTTAGTTGAATCAGAGAATGAACAATCTTTGAAAAGTTCTTTATAAAACGTCGATAGAAATTGCAGAAGTTGACAAAGAACTGCATTTGAGTGAAATTTGTAGAAGTAGATCATTCAACTACTGCTTGTACTTTTCTGAGATTCATCTTTAGTTCTTCAATGAATAGTAATAGTTTCAGAAAGAAGATCTTTTGAACATAAAACTTGCATTTGTTTATATTCATCTGAAAATCAGTCTCTTGTAGTTTATGTAGAACTAATCATATGTATCACTTATGTTTCTTCAGTGTTTTGCTGTAAATAATAATGTCATCTAGATAAATTTGACAAAACTGATGAAGATAATCAAATAGCACGTCGTTCATATAATGTTGATAAAAAGTCAAGTTGTTGATTAATTTGAAAGACATCACATGATATTTGTAAAAATCAAAAAAGATGATAAAGATAGTTAAATCTTCATTATTTGAGTGCATGCATAGCTTGTTGAACGCGACAATGATGTTCAATCAAGTCAGATACTTGCTTTCTTGTATATAAGCAAAAGTCTCATTTATTAATGACAAAGAATAGTGATCTTGTTTGATTAAAGCATTAAGCTTTTTGTAATTGACGCAGAAACGCAAGCTATCATCTTTCTTTTCAATGAATAGTATGAGCGAAGCATATGAAGCTGAGCTAGAAGATATGAAGTCTTTATTTAAATGCTTAATCAGATAATTCTTCATCTTTTGAAGCTTGTAATCAGACATATGATAAAGATGACTTTGAGAAGATGTTCTCTTGTCGATCAACTCAATTTTATGATCATAAAGACAATGAGAAAATAGTTGATCAGTCATTGCTTGATCAAACACATCTAGATAGTCATGATATTCAGAAGAAAGCTTAGCTTTGACTTCTTTCAAGATTTCTTTGTGTGAAAGCTTTTGTAGATTTACATTTTCAAATTGATTTCTAGCTGTTTTTAGAAGTTAATCGATTTTCGTGATAATGATCACGAAAGTAGTCACATTTGATCATTTGACTAGTGATTTATATGCTGCAGTCTTTATTATTGCTATGTTCATTGAATCAAAAAATGAAGCGAAGTTGATTAAATTAAATGATTTCATGATTTTACTGAATGAAGATGACTTCTCGCTGAGTTGAGTGATGACAGAAGAGATAAATCTCTTTAGTATTTGAGTAGAGATTGAACTCTTCTGTTCTATCATGATTTTCTTGTTTGAAAGAACAGTTGAATGAGCTTTGATAGAAACTTTGATATGAGCTTTGAAACTAGAAAATTGAAGACAATCATCTTTCATATCAATAATCATCTTGATCTTATTCATTCATGTTTTTTCGAGAATCATCTGATGCTGACTCAATCGAATAATCAGCATAGAGACGAAACGTTTCATATGATCTTGAACAGTCAGATTCGAATAAATCACATGAGTAATGAGCTTTTTTGCATAATGATCATTGAATTTTCTTATTGATTTAAGTTTAATTAAAGATAAAGATTCAATTTGCAAATGATCATAAACATTCTGCGTAATTAATTCATTAATGAATGAATAATCAGCTGCTTCAATGTCAATCAATGATTTTAATGAGTAACTAATTTTATTGCTAAATAGTACACATTCAATAGTCAAAGATTTCAAAGCAAAGAGATCATTTAAGCTGTTCATTGTTGAAGAAATTAACACATCTTTCATCATGTCTTTGATGAAAGTCACTAGTTTTTTGTCTCATTCTTTAATTTCTCTGTAAATAATTTCTTCTTTTCTTTTGACATGATGATCTCATTGAGACAAGAGATGAATGCATGAGAGGTTGAAGTACTAGTCTTCAGCTGAGAGCAGTTCTTTGAAAGATGATTTGATACTTTGCAGTTGAAGCAGATGATTGACATTCTTGATCATTCAGATTCAAGAGTGAAAAAAGTAATGAATTGAACATAGCTAGTAGTTGAGACTGAAGTTGATGTTAACGAAGAAATAAAACGTTTTTTCAAAGCTGCTATCAATTTGACTGTTCATTGCTCATCATGTAGCTGATAATTAACTCATTGTTTATTATTTACATCTTGAAGAAAGATCTTGAGCTTATCAAGTGAGCTAAACTTTATGAGACAAACTGACAATGCATTCTGAAGATGATTATTAATTTTATTCTGAATGTCATTCATCAGAATGATATCATCATAGTTCAGAAAGCTGAATATTCTAGTGAATTTTAAATAGAAAGAGCTGAAGAGCTTGTTAAGCTGCTTCAGAGCAACATGTTCATGATAACACTTTCAAATCAGATTCTGATCTTCATAAATTTCTTTCAGATGTTTCAATAGCTTTGATAGTGATTAATAAAATGAGAAAGCATCAACATGATGCTTTGCATAAATTTGCTGATCAACATCATCTTCTAGTCTGAAAATTACATAAACAATATAAATCTTTTCAGTAAAATAATGATTTGCATTGACATTGAGCTTGTTAACTATTTTGATGTTTCATGTCTTTCAAATAGAATCATTTGTTTCGATGAAGATGAGTGAATTTGAAAGCTTGATGAACTTGTGATGATCATTCTCATTTTCATTATCAGATAGAGTAGAAGATTCTCATTGAAAGTGAGTTTTAAAAGTTGAGCTTCGTTCAACTTTCTGATTGACTCACTGCTCAGCTGACTGAGTATCTTGACGAGACATAAATTGATCAGCTTGACGTTGTTTCACTCTGAAGATCAATCACTTATCTTGTAGCTGATTGATCTTTTTCTTCAACTCATTATTTTTATCAAAGATGACTTTTAGTTGTTTTGCTCTCTTTTTGTGATTGTCTTGTACAAGAAATCAGTGTTCATTGAGTTGTAAAGTCAAGTTTTGCTGACTTCAAAACTCATTCAGCATATTGATGACTTCATTAAATTGATTGCTGACTCAATGAAACAATTGTTCTTCAATGTTTATGTTTCATGCAATGACAGCTTTCTCAGCTTCAACTGAAGCATTAATGAGTAGAAGTGAAACTCTTTTATTGACAATGCTTTTAAGCAGATGAATTGTTCAAGACTCAACTGACTTGACGTTGCATATCATGATGAAAGAAGATAGAAGTTGTTGAAATAAGAATAAATGATGAGTTGATGTTTTTTGATGAGTGAAAATTCAATAAATTTCTTATGAATTTCAAATAATAATTAAATGCTTTATTTAAAGAATTTCTTGCAAATAGAATAATGAAAATGAGTGTAGAATTGAAGAATTTCTTGCAATCTAAAATGATGATGCAAATTTGAAGAATCTCTTGCAAATTTTTCTCACTGAATAGATTGTTTCATATCATCTATTCATCAATAGCAAAGTAGTAAATGATGAGCATTTATTTAATGTTAGAAGTCTGTCTAAAACGAGTCAGATAAAGATGTCATTTAACTAGAAGATAAATGCTAAGAAAGAAAGATAGTTACAGAAAAGAAGTTGATTACATATGTATGTTTCTCAGTTGATGCTAGACTCAATAAAAACTAATCAAGATGACAAAGCGAGAATAAATCTGACAAGATTAAAAGACTGAGTTTGACAAGACTAAAATCATGACACTTGTTGTTTTAATGTTTTTAAAAGATAGTCAAACTCAGTCATTTACTTTATATGTGATGTTTCATTTATGTTTATTGATCTGAACTTCAATGATCAGCTTCATCTTTTTCAATTGTTGATGATCAAAGTTCAGTAATTCTTTCATTCAAATGATAATATCATTTGCTTTTCTAGCTTCAAGTCGTTCATGAGTTGTTTCATAGTTAATCATATTTGAATTGAAACTTATTCAAGAGTGAAATTCTTTATTGAAGTAAAAGAGAATCATTGAAGTGATTAAGAAAATATTGAAATTGTCACTGAATTTCATCATAGATATTCATTTAACTCAGTCGTTCTGCATGTAATTGCAATAGATTCTAAGTTCACATTTAACATCTTGATTGACTTGTTTCAATTAATCATTGATTTCAGAATGATAAACTGTGAATAAATTAGCTGTAATTCTCAGTCGCTTGCAAAGACTTTTTCACATAGTCAATATGAATTGAAAGTCTTTGTTTGAAACAATAGAACTGAATAGATCATGTAGTCAATAAATATTTCATAGCATGATTCAAATTATTTCTTCAACTGAGATGTCATTGTCTTTTTAATGACAGAGAACATAGTGATGTTCTTTGATGAAATAACAAATGATTGTGCAAATGATGTTGTAGTTTTCTGACAAAGATAGTTCAGTGATGAAGTTCATAATTATATTCTTTCAGCGTTTCTGTGAAATTAAAAGAGAATGATGAAGTTCATTGATGCTATCTTTAAAAGCTTTGCTTCACTGATAAGCATGATAGTTTTGAATGTATCATCAAATAGTAGCTTGATAATCTGATCAATAGTAGAAATGCTGAACTAAATCAATGATTTGTTTATTGTCAAGATGAGAAATTGAAGATTGATCATGCACTTCTTGTAGTAATTTTATATGCATGTTCTCAGAAATTTACAGTAGATTTTTTTTAAATAAAACGTCGTCAATGATTTTGCAGTTCTTCAGTTTAGTGATATGAAATTTGAGCTTGTTGTCGTTCATAGCTTGTTTATATTCGCTGCAGAACTCATCTGTTTAATTAATTATACATACTCGTTGATAGAGATTTGCTTTCGATTCAACAGATAAAACATTAACTTTATCAAAGATCAAAATAGTCTGAAAACAATCTTCAAGACATTGAGTTGATTCAGAAACATTTGCTAGAAACATTCTGATTAAAGCATTGACTTTAATGTTTATTTTATCTGATTTAAAAATGATCTGAAAGTTGAACTTTGATAAAATGTTCAGATAGTTGACTTGTCATCAACTCAACTGTTTGTTTTTCATGAAGATCTTCAAAGTTTGATGATTAATGAACATCTGAATGAGTAGTTTAATGCATTTCAATTTGAGTCATCAGTGTTCAAAGCATTGAATAATGACTAGCAATTTCTTGTCATAGATGTGATAATTGATTTCAGCAAGAATCATGCTTTTACTGTAGAAAATCATTGAATGAAGAACTTTCTCATCATTGTACTGAGATAGTATTTCATCTTTTACATAGTTCAAAGCATTGATTTTCAGAATAGCTTGTCATTTGAAATTAAAGTGATGAAGTATTGAGACTGAGCTGACTTGTTTCTTTAAATTGTTAAAAGCTTGAACACAAATCTCATTTTAAACAAAAGATATATTCTTTCTAGTCAACTGAGTAAATAATTTGACTAGCTTTAAGAAGTTCTTAATGAAATGATGATAGAAGTTAACAAATTTCATGAAGTTCTGAATTTCTTTTAGATTGATCAAATTGATTCAGCTGACTATGACTGTCATCTTGTTGAAATTCATATGAAGATTTAGTTCTGATATGATGACTTCTAGAAAAACAGTCTCTTCTACATTGAATTTGCAATTTTGAATATTCATTTGCAGTTCAGCTTTGCGTAGTCAACTCAATATTAGTTTGACGTGATTTCTATGTTTCTTTCTTATTTTGCTATAGATGAGAATGTCATTTAGATAAACTCGACAAAAGTCATTCAGAAAGTTTTATAAAACATCATTTATATATTGCTGAAAGAAGATTGATTCATTAATCAGTTTAAATGATAGCATCTTGTATTTATATGCTTTTAAAGCAGTGATAAAAATGATGTAATTCTCATTATTAAGATGCATTTGAAGTTTGTTGAATGCTGATATGATGTTCAATCTAGTCAAATGCTTGCAATTCACTATTTTATCAATGATCTCATTTATCAACGATAGAGAATATTTATTTCTTTTGAAAATGACATTTAGCTTTTGATAGTTCACGCAGAATCAAAGATCTTCATTTGCTTTAAGAATAAATAAAATGAGAAAGAAATATGAAATCTGACTGAAAGTGATGAATTTCTTTAACAGATTCTCGTTCAGATACTTCTTTACTTTCAGAAGTTTGACAAAAAACATTCAATAAACTTAACAGTGAGAAGATGTTGAATTACTGATGAGTTCAATTATATGATCATAGAAGTAATGAGAGAATAGTTTATTTAATTAAGCTCAATTAAAAACATTTAAAAACTTATGATATTTCAATGACAGTTTCGCTTTAACATCTTTCAAATTTTAAGTCTGTCACGATTCTAGTCTTGTCAGACTCAGTCTTCTAGTCTTGTCAGATTTATTCTAGCTTTGTCATCTTGACTAGTCTCTATTGAGTCTAGCGTCGACTGAGAAATACACATATGTAGTCAGCTTCTTTTCTGTAGCTATCTTTCTTTCTTAACATTTATCTATTAGTTAAATGACATCTCTATGACTCGCTCTAGATCGATTTCTAACAGTAGATAAATGCTCATCATCTACTACTCTGCTATCAACGAATAGATGATATGAAACAATCTATTCAGTAAGGAAAATTTGCAAGAGATTCTTCAAATTTGCATCATCATTTTAGATTGCAAGAGATTCTTCGATTCTACACTCATTTTCATCAGTCTATTCGCAAGAGATTCTTTGAATAAAGCACTCAATTATTACCTGAAATTCACAAGAAATTCTTTGAATTTTCACTCATCAAAAAACATCAATTCAAAACATCAATCTCTCATCTATTCTTACCTCAACAACTTCTATCTTCTCTCATCATGACACGCGACGTCGAGTCAGTTGAGTCTCAAACAACTCGTCTGCTTAGAAGTACTGTCAGTAAAAGAGTTTCACTTCTACTCATCAATGCTTCAGTCGAAGCTGAGAAAGCTGTCATCGCATGAAACATAAACATCGAAGAACAACTGTTTCATTGAGTCAGCAATCAACTCAACGAAGTCATCAATATGCTGAACGAGCTTCGAAGTCAGCGAGACTTGACTTTACAACTCAATGAACACTGACTTCTTGTACAAGACAATCACAAAAAGAGAGCGAAACAACTAAAAGTCGCTTTTGATAAAAATGATGAGCTAGAGAAAAAGATCAGTCAGCTATAAGACGAGCGATTGAACTTCAGAGCGAAACAACGTCAAGTCGATCGATTTATGCTTCGTCAAGATACTCAGTCAGCTGAACAACGAGTCAATCAGAAAGAAGCTCGCTCTTAACGAGAATCTTCTACTCTATCTGATAACGAGAATGATCATCACAAGTTCATCAAGCTTTCGAATTCACTCATCTTCATCGAAACAGATGATTCTATCTGAAAGACATGAAACATCAAAATAGCTGACAAGCTCGATGTCAATGCAAATCATTACTCTACTGAAAAGATTTGTATTGTCTATGTGATTTTCAGACTAGAAGGTGATGCTGATCAGCAAATCTATGCAAAGCATCATGTTGATGCTTTCTCATTTTATCAGTCACTATCAGAGCTACTGAAACATCTGAAAGAAATTTATGAAGATCAGAATCTGATTCGAAAGTGTCGTTGCAAATACGTCGCTCTGAAGCAGCTCAACAAGCTCTTCAGCTCTTTCTATTCAGAATTCACTAGAATATTCAGCTTTCTGAACTACGACGATATCACTCTGATGAACGACATTCAGAATAAAATCAACAATCGTCTTCAGAACGCGTTGTCAGTTTGCCTCATAGAGTTTAGCTCGCTTGATAAGCTCAAGATCTTTCTTCAAGATGTGAATAACAAACAACGAGTCAATTATCAGCTACGTGACGAGCAACGAACAGTCAAATCGATAGCAGCTTCGGAAAAACGTTTCGTTTCTTCGTCGACATCAGCATCAGCCTCGACTACTAGCTATGTTCGACTCGCTACTTTTTTCATTCTCGAATCTGAACGATCAAGAATGTCAATCATCTGCTTCAACTGCAAAGTATCGAGTCACCTTTCAAAGAACTGCTCTCAGCTGAAGACTAGTACTCTGGCATCTCGTGCATTCACCCCTCGCCTCAATGAGATCGTCATGCCGAAAGAAGAGAAGAAATTATTTACAGAGAAATCGAAGAATGAGGCAAAAAACTAGTGACTTTCATCAAAGACGTGATGAAAGATGTGTTAATTTCTTCAACAACGAGCAGCTCAAATGACTTCTTTGCTTCGAAATCTTTGACTACTGAATGTGTACTATCTAGCAATGAAATTAGTTACTCATTAAAGTCATTGATTGACACTGAAGCAGCTGACTATTCGTTCATTGATGAATTAATCGCGCAGAATGTTTGTGATCATTTGCAAATTGAATCGTTATCTTTAATCAAGCTCAAGTCAATAAGAGAATTCAATGATCATTATGCAAAAAAGCTCATTACTCATGCGATTTATTCGAATCTGACTGTTCAAGATCATATGAAACGTTTCGTCTTTATGCTGATTATTCGATTGAGTCAGCATCAGATGATTCTCGAAAAAACATGAATGAATAAGATCGAGATAACGATTGATATGAGAAATGATCGTCTTCAATTTTCTGATTCAAAGACTCATATTGATGCTAGCTCGATCTCTCTTTCTGTTCTCAAGAAAATCGCGATAGAACAGAAGAGTTCGATCTCTACTCAAATACTAAAGAGATCTATCTCTTCTGTCGTCATTCAACTCAGCGAGAAGTCATCTTTATTCAGTCAAATCGTGAAATCATCTAATTCAGTCAAGTCTTCGTCTTTCGATTCAATGAACATAGCAATGATAGAGACTGCAGCATATAAATCACTAGTCAAATGATCAAATGTGACTACTTTCATGATCATCATCACGAAAATCGATTGACTTCTAAAAACAGCTAGAAATAAACTCGAAGATGTAAATATACAAGAGCTTTCACACGAAGAGATCTTGAAAGAAGTCAAAGCTAAGCTTTCTTCGAAATATCATGACTATCTAGACGTGTTTGATCGAGCGATGACTGATCAACTATTCTCTCATCGTTTCTACGATCATAAAATTGAGTTGATCGACGAGAGAACATCTTCTCGAAGTCGTCTCTATCATATGTCTGACTACAAGCTTCAAAAGATGAAGAACTATCTGATTGAGCATCTGAATAAAGACTTCATATCGTCTAGCTCAGCTTCATACTCTTCGCTCATACTATTCATCGAAAAGAAAGACGATAACTTGCGTTTCTGCGTCAATTACAGAAAGCTCAATGCTTTGATCAAACGAAATCGCTACTCTTTGTCATTAATAGACGAAACTTTCGCTCGTATACAAGAAAGCAAATATCTGACTCGATTGAACATCATTGTCGCGTTCAATAAACTGCAAATGCATTCAGATAACGAAGATTTGACTATCTTTATCACTTCTTTTGATTTCTACAAATATCACGTGATGTCTTTTGAATTAATCAACGATTCGACTTTCTATCAACACTATATGAACGACGTGCTATTTGATTATCTTCATCAGTTTTGCCAGATTTATCTAGATGACATTATCATCTACAGCAAAACACTGAAGAAACATAAGCGACACGTACGATTAATTCTACATAGATTACGAGAGATTGATCTTCAGATGAATATAAACAAGTGCGAGTTTCATGTTCAGAAGATCTTCTTTCTGAAACTATTGCTATTCATCGAAGAACTAAAGATGAATTTCAGAAAAGTACAAGCAGTAGTTGAATGATCTACTTCTACAAATCTCACTCAGATGCAGTTCTTCGTCAACTTCTGCAACTTCTATCGACGTTTTATAAAGAACTTTTCAAAGATTGTTCATCTTCTGATTCGACTCATTCAAAAAGAGATGATATTTGAATGAGATCACGCTTGTCAAACGATCTTTGATCATATGAAGAAACGAATGACTGAAGCATTTATTCTTCATCATTTTGATCAGAATAAAGAGGCTATTCTTGAAACAGACTCATTCAACTACGTCAACGATGACATACTTTCTCAATATGATGATGAAGAAACATTGTATTCGATGATCTATTACAGCAAGAATCTGAGCTTCGCTGAGTGCAATTACAAGATTTATGACAAGAAGCTACTAGCGATCATTCGAGCATTCAAGCATTGACGATCTCAGCTGAAATTGACTGAACTATCAATCAAGATGTTCATTGATCATCAAGCTCTGACGTCATTAATGAAGAATAAAGAGCTGAGTAGACGTCAGATGCGCTGAGTTCAGAAGCTAGCTGATTTCAACTTCAAGATAATGTATCGATCTGACAAACAGAACATTAAGATCGATGCATTAACTCGTCGAGCTGACTTCGTGCTCAGAGATTTCGATGATGAACGCGTTCGCTATCAATGAATCATTATTCTGACGTTGAATTGAATGAAAATTGCTGATCTAAAGAAGAACGTCAGCGAGTCAATCTATAAACAAGTTCTTGACGTGAATGAAATCGACGAGAATTGTACTCTACTTCGCGAAGCAATAGAAAGAGACGAAGCACAATGCAAAGACATCAAGCTGAAGAATTGTCGAGTTCAGAATGAAATCTTATACAAAGACAGTCAGCTATGAGTTTCGTTCAATGAACTTCTGCAAATGAATCTGATTCGTGAGATACATGATCAGTCGTCGATCGATCATTCTGAAATTCTTAGAACAGTGAAGATCATAAAGTGAAATTACTATTGATCTTCTATGCGAAAAACGATAGATCGATATATTCGAAACTGCTACGTATGTCAACGTTCAAAGACATCAAGAAATAAATCAAATGACTTGCTTCAATCTCTATTTATATCTGAACAGCGATGACAAGACATAGCAATGAACTTCATTATCGATCTATCTGATTCGTACGATTACAACGCTATTCTGACTGTCATCTGCAGATTGTCAAAAGAAAGACATTATATTTCTTGCATCATTGATGATGAAGATATCACAGCTGAAAAGACAGCTGAAATGCTGATTCAATGAGTATATTGAACTCATGATCTATCAAGCTTCATAGTATCTGATCGAAGTTCGCAATTCATCTCTATACTATGAAAGTTTCTTTGCAAACGACTGAACATTTCTCTTCGATTGTTCATCGTCTATCATCTTCAGATCAACGATCAAAGCGAACGAGTCAATCAGAACATCAAGCGTTATCTTCGATTCTTCTGTTTGTATATGCAGAACGACTGATCTAAGTGACTACTCATGATCGAGTTTGTCGACAATAACGTCTTGTCATCAGTCATCTTCTTGACTCTCTTCTTCATGAACAAGAGCTTTCATTCTCGTATGAGCTTCGACCCTGACATCATCGAGTATGAAAGCACTCGCGAACGCTTGCAGATCGATCGAGTCAAGAATATATCTGAACAAATGAACAAGACTTTGATCTTCGCTCGTGAAGCTCTGATCAAAACACGAGAACAAATGATGAATCAAGCTAATAAGCATAGAAAGAAGATCAATTACAAGATCGAATCAAAGATGTTTCTGAACAAACGAAACATCGTTACAGCGAGATCTTTCAAAAAATTGAATGACAAGATGCTCGACTCATTTCAGATCACTGAGTCTGTTGACTCATTCTATAAGTTGAAACTATCAAAGACTATGCATATACACGACGTATTTCATTCAGAACTTCTTCGTTCTGCCGTCGATGATTCTCTGTCTGATCAAAAGAATGAATCTTCGAGATCAATAGTGATAAACGATGAAGACGAATGAAAAATCGACGATATATTGAACTTTCAATGATATCGAAGACGACTTCAATATCGAGTCAAATGAAAGAGCTATGACAACGATCTCAACTGATATAACGCTGACGACGACGAATTTATGAACGCTCAAGAGATGATTGATGACTTTCATATCAAATATTCAAGAAAAGCGCACTAAGAAACAACATTCATGCGAACATGAATAGTCAAGAGAGAAAGTAATGTCACAATTCTAGTCTTGTCAGACTCAGTCTTCTAGTTTTCTTAGATTTATTCTAGCTTCGTCATCTTGACTAGTTTCTATTGAGTCTAGCGTTGACTGAGAAATACACATATGTAGTCAGCTTCTTTTCTGTAGCTATCTTTCTTTCTTAGCATTTATCTATTAGTTAAATGACACTTCTATGACTCGCTCTAAATCGATTTCTAACAAAGTCATTTCATTGATTGAAGAGACATTTAAAGTGTTCAAATTGCACTGAGTATTGTACGTGATTTTTCTATTGATGTTCATTATGAATAGAGCAAAGACTTTGATCTTGTTCTTCTTTGAATGATTTAACAATGTTTTGAATGAAGTGATGTTTATGCTTTGAATCGAGAATGACTCTTTCTGAGCAGTAATTGAAATGAGTCGTTTAAGCATCATAAAAGTCTTAGTCTGAGTGATTGAAAAGAACGAAGTTGATCACGATCAACTTGAGTGCTTTGAATTGAGCTAGATTGAAAAAATCGAAATAGAAGTATTCAATTGATTCAAAAAAACAATGACGTCGTTTTGCATATTCAGTAATATTTCGTTTTTATTCATTCAGAGCTTACTCAATATGACTTCATGATGATTGATATCAGCTATCAACATTGATACAGTCAATTTCTTATGACTTTTAATAATGAGATTAAGTAGAATTTTATGAGTGATTGTTTTTTTAAATATCTTTTCATCATAATCTTTTATTAGCTTCTCTTTTATCAGTGATATAGATTAAATTCTCAGTTTCTTGCATACTTTATTGACTAGATTGAAATGTATAATTGTGTAAATGATTGAATCACTGTCTATTAAAGAATGAAGACTAAAAGATCATTTCTGAGAAATGAGATGAATGTCAATTAAAAACGACTTTTCAAAGTAATTCTCTTTTAATAGAATTTCGTCTAGTTTATACAAAGATATAATCTTTATTTCTTCAATAACTTTTGAAGAGATAACTAGTTTTTTAAATCGAAATTTGAATTGAAATTGAAGCAATCATATTCTTTGTTCACTGCATTAATTCTAGTAGATCAATCAAGATACTTTTTAAAGTTATGATTTGATTTATGACATATAAAACAACTTTCAAATAAAATGTATGCTTCTTTGACGCTAGTTAAAATCGCGTCGCGCGACTTTAGCTGATCAAACATCAAATAATTGACTGATTAAGTGATAATAATCACTTTATGAAAGATAGTTTTTGAAAGATCATTAATACATTTGAGCTTGTTCTTGATCTCTTGAATGACTCGCTGATCATTATTCAAATGAATCAGATAGAAATGAATTTCTTTTAGAAAATCAGATTGAATTAGTTGATTTACTCAAATGAATTGAAGATGAAAGTTGATTTTATCTTTCAGATCAATGATTAGTTACTTTTCGTGATAGTTTAGATAGAAAGATAAATGTTGAAAATGAGTATAAAATTCATTGAATTTCTTGAATTCTTGAATCAAGTTGTAGTATTTTCTACGAAAGTTAACTTTCTTATTCAAATCATTAAATAACTGAGCTAGCTTTTTCAAAAGATCTTCGATGATTCTATAAAGATTAACATAGTTACGTTTGCATTTAGCTTGAGTGATCTCAGCTGCATCATCAAATAATCTAGAATGTATATAGCTCAATTTGACTCATTTATTAGAAAAAAGATCGACGTTGATCTTTAGTTTATTCTGAATTTTTTCATATTAGTTCTTTCAAGTAGAATTCTTTTCATCAGTAAATAGCGAAGAATCAGTCATTTTTTGAGATTTAGAATGCTCAAAGTAGATGAAATCAGAAGAAGTGTTTTCTTTAACTTAAAGTTTAGTTTTCAATTCTTTGATTTCATCTTCTTGTTGTTTATTTAACTTGTAGAGTCAATCTGTTTCTTCATCAAGAGCTAAACTTCAAGTCTTTTAAATTTTGTAGAACATGAAAGATATTATTGTTTCAATGAATGATTCATCATTTTCATGAATGAATGACGCAGCACTTGATGATTTTGATAAATCAGCATCAAAGATTTGAGAGAAATGATTTTGAAATTCTTCAGAATGCTTTTCAGTAGATGAATGACTAAACATGATGAGATTTATTTGAAAAGAGAGTTGAATGAATGATGATGCTCAACGATTGAAGAAGAAAAATGTATGAAATGAGATTCAATCTTTAACAAAAAAGATGAGATTTTGTTTATTGATTTGATTGATTTTCTAGCAAACAACGAAGATTCTTTATCGTTGAATCTATTGATTAATTTGATTCTTAAGCAATTCACAAAGATTTTTTATCATGATTCTCATAATTGAGTGAACTTTACATACTTAATGAGTGATAAGTAGTTTAGCAATTCAAACAATTTTGTCATTGATTTTATTCAACTCTCTAATGTTGTTTTATCTTTCAATTGTCATTGATTATCAGATAAATGAATTTCTTTAAACTCATTCTGTCTAAATGAGTATGTTGAATGAATAATAAGATCAGTATCATGTGATTAACAAATTCTTAATATAATGTCAGAATCATGTTTAAATGATACAATTAATGAAGATCAGAATTGATAGTGCTTGATCTTTAGAAATAGTTATAACTGAATATTAAGAATACAGAAGAAGATTGATACAAAAGCTTTTATTTATGTAATGTTCAAAAATTGTGTTAAACTTGAAAGAAATATGTTTATGATATGAAAAGAAAATGATGTAAATGAACAAGATGTTGATGAAAGAAAAGAATGTTGAGAAAGAAAAAAAGTATTGAGTTATATCTGAGTCAAATTTGAGTCAGATCTAAATCAAATCTCAACTAAATTGTTGACTAGCTTTAATCAGTTTTAATATACTCATAACAGAGTAAAACTGTTGTTGACACGCTAGTGATTTAACATGTCTTTGTGAGTAAAACTCATGTCATGTTGCATCTTCTTTCTACTTCAGCTTTGAACTTCTAGTTAGAATATACTCATATGATTCACTTTATACAAACTCATAACACATTTATCACTTAAAGTGAAATAAAATTCGAATTTAAGCTGATTTTGTTAAACTATGATCTGCTTTTGTTAATAAAATCTGTGTTTATTCATATATTTTTGAACTGTATCTTGTTTTTGTTAACAAAATCTGTGTTTATTCATATATTTTTGAACTGTATCTTGCTTTTGTTAATAAAATTTGCGTTTATTCATATGCATTGAGCTAAATTTCACTTTCATTACATATGTTGCATATGTTGCATATGTTAACAATCACTTATTTACTCATCACTTTACATGCTCACTCATTTACTCGCTTAGCTACTCACTCATTCTACTCACTCATTTACTCACTCATTTACTCACTCATCACTTTACATGCTCATCACTTTATATGCTCATCATTCTACTCACTCATTTACTCGCTCATTTACTCACTTATTTACTCACTCATTTACTCACTTATTTACTTGCTCATCACTTTACATGCTCATTACTCTACATGCTCATCATTCTACTCGCTCATTTACTCACTTATTTACTTACTCACTTTACTCACTTATTTACTCACTTATTTATTTACTTAATAATCTTCACTTCAAGCTTTATAAAGCTGATGTTAAATAATTTGAAGTTTTCATCTTCTTTCTTTCTTTATAGTTTTTACTTTCTAGAACAACAACAATTAAAATATCAACATATTCAGCTATTAACTTAATTATCAACTCAGCTACAGTTCAGTTATCAACTCAACTATTTACTCATTCATTTACTAATCAATTTACTTACTTCAAAACATGCTTTAAAATACACGTTGATTAAGTGCATAACATAAGTCAAACAATGCTTTAAACAATGCTTTCTACTGATTTTTTGATCAAGTTATTTAATGAGCTTTTGATTAAGTTATTTACTGAGCTATTGACTGAGCTTTTGATTAATTTTTCTAGTGAGCTTTCTACTGATCTTTCAATCAAGCTTTCTATTGATCTTTCTACTAATGAGTTTTCTACTGAGCTTTTTATTAAATACTTTATCAAACATTTTACATGCTTCAAAATACGCGTTGATTGAATGCATAACATAAGTTAAACAATACTTTAAACAATGCTTTCTACATGATTTTCTACATGACTCTCTACATAACTTTTCATCAAGCTTTGAATTACTTTGCAATCAAGAGACAAATTTGTTTTCTATTAAACATTCTACATGACTTTCTATCTCATTAGTTTACTTATTAACTTTCTCATTAACTTTTTCATTGACTTTCTCAGCGTATATATTAAACTGTGTAAATAACTATTATTTAAATAGTCAAATTAATTATTAATTATTCAACGTTGCAACTATCAATGTTACAAATGTCAAAATAGTCATGTTTATTGAATTAAATGATAAAGATGCATACTGTGCTCATAAAAGTTTTAAAAATATTAATGTTTTTATGAATATTAACACTTTTATGAATATGTCTCAGTTAAAAGTGACGCAAATCTGAAATATAAGATTAAATAAATATTTGAAATATTGATTATTAAAAGTACTAAAATCTGTTACTATCACTTTTTACAAATTACAAATGATGAGAGCATTCAATTTTAAAAAGTCATGCTGAAGTTATATTAATTGACAAAACATGCAGAAATACTCAAAAATGAAGCGATAAACAAGATGATTGATAATGTACATGATTTATTTTTATTATTGACTGAGCATTAATGCATTGAAGTGATAATGAGATTGATGCTCATACAGAAATAAATCAGATAAACATGAAGAGTAGTCTGAAAAAAGAAATTCAACGCAGCTCATTTTCAATATTTAACATCAAAGATAATACATCAACATCTGCAACTGCACAAAAATTATGCAAAGTCTCACAGCACATTATTAATGCAGTTATGCATGAGAAAAATTGACTTCAATCAATTTCTACATGAAAGACGAGTACTCAATATCACTATGATAACATGCAAGTATGACAAAGATTAAATGTTGATTAAGCACATTTTATTAACATGTTTCAGATGAAAAGTAGAATGAAAAGCAATGCAACAAGAAGAAAACATCACAAACTTAAGAAAGCTTTTAGAAATCATGAGTGCAGCAACAACGATCATTCAAATGATACTCTTAATGAGCATATTGAATCAATTTCAAGCTGTGACATCATTGAAGAATCAGATGAAAGAGAGAGAAAATAGAAAAGAAACAGATTTATAAAGTTCTTGCATTGAAAACAGTTATAGTATAAAGCGCAGAAAGAAGCGATTTTTGATGCGAAAAGAGCGCTGCGCTAGCGCAGCGCTCGCTACAGTATATAGAATCTCGCATAGACTCATAATAAGTGTTGAATCGAGTAAGAATTAAAAAAAAATTAAAATATATATATATATATACACTACACTTGAAAGGGAACAAGCTATATATATATATATAAATCTGCTTTATTTTCGACTCGAGATTAGGCTCTAAATTCGCGAGGCTCATCGTTTCTCGTACTCTCATTCTATATTATTTATTATCTAATTTTAGCCACGGTAAAGTTTCTTTGTGACCTTTTGTAGGTTCATCGATTTTGGTTCATTGGTTAGGACTGTTGATCTATTCTTCAACAACCAGCTACATACAGTACGACTATCAGATCTCTTACATCTACAATGACATCTAAAGCCTCACCAGCGAAGCCACTCTCGATACGGAAGCGAGATGCGATACTAAAAGTCGTCTCTAACAAGGACAAAATGAATGAGCTAAGAGTTCTCGTCGAGAAGTTCATCTTCTGGGATTGTAGCCATCCAGAAACCGGGGTAAACCACGAAATAATATGATCTGAATTTCAGCATTTCGACACTTCGGTCTTTAATGCCACTGATCCAGCTGATATCTGGACGTTGAATACGATCCTGGACAGGAGCAAGGAAGACCTCTTTTGGGAACAACAGATGTCAATGGAGAAGGGAGATGAACTGGAAGCAGCACTACGCTACGTGGCTCGTAACCTGTTTGTGTGGGGTGAGTCCAGGGTCTACCACTGTCGCTGAATGATACAAAAAGATCATGTCTTTTGAAATTGACACGTTGAGAGTGAGGGACCGGACTCTTCACTGGAAAGACGTTATTTCCTTCCGTATACCAGAGGAATGAGGTTTTCTACGTAGCCTCAAATACATCAACAAGACTATTTACGCGGATTCTTTAAATTCATGAAGGGTCTTCGAGATCTTTATGGCAGAAACCGGACTATCAGAACGACAATCTTTACTTTTCTGCCCGTGCAACCAGAACGTCTTTGGCTCGACATCGGCCTGCTCGCAGCTTCGCTAGCAATAGACCGCGACATCTTAAAAATGGTCCAGCATACATTAGAAGCTGACTAGTCTTATGTATTTCTAAGAGGCCAAGACGTCAGCGCTCGAAAATCAAGCCGGTTTTTGTTCACAAATAGGGGAAGGGGGTTTGCCAGAATCACCCGGAAGTTCAACAGACCAGTCCATGCAATTAGCCTTCCGTGTTACCTTCAATCGTTTTCGTATCAATATGGGATTAGAGGAGGTTAACTCGCTACACAGAGCATTCTAACAAATATGTCGTTGAGCATGTTGATCAAAACTTGATGACAGTGAACGACTCAAATCATGCGATCTCAAGCGTTGATTAGGAAACATCAAGACATGTGTGAGATTGTTGGTATATATGAAAAGGAATACGATGTACTCATGGCGATGCACAGCGATAGTGGAGACTCGACGTAGTCAAGGGATGGAAACGGCGAAAAGGTTCGCCAATCACAGTATGAACTCGTCCTCGATGAAAGCGCTGACGGCATATGATAGTATAGATCTTGCTGGCCTAGATATGACTTAGATATGACTGAGAAAAGAGTCACTGAGGAAGCCGTTTCGCGTAGCTGCTTGCGAAGTTTGTTCAGCCAGACCAACCTTAGAGACGCAATACTAAAACCAGGTCTGTTGATAGAACAAATTATCCTCTACCATGATCAAGCATGCGTTTGACCGCGATACCGGTGATCCCGTCGTCATCCGAGGCTCGACCGCGCTCATCTGAACCCAGATCAACCAAGTCAGAGACATGCTGATGGACAACCCGGAGAAGCATCAACTGAACTGAATGCTGCGGTCCCGTCATGTCTGGAACCCCCTCAGCCCCCTGGGGTCCGCGCAGGCACGCCTGCCTCGTGACTCCCGCACGGGTAAGTCAACCGCATGCAGTGACCAGGTATCATGCAGCGCGCGTCATTGACGTCGAGGACGACGACCTAAGCCGCTCCGGTCTTTCCTTATCGGTCATTCCGTTTCCATTGATCCCTTTCAACTGAAACCTTCTTGTCCTAGAAGCGATGAGTCGAAATCGTCCGCAGCACCTTTAACACATCTGAAAATCTACCTTTCGGTCCATCTCAGTTATGAGTGATTGAAGAAATCAACCAGCAACCGGACCAGCTTCAAAGAAATCGAACCTGTCAGCTAGAGTCGAATCTCTTCTGAAAGCGAGCCTGACACAGATAACTAACGTTTCGTAACTGGGAATGCAGTCGAACCCATTGGACAACTCGGTTGATGGGATATCGCTGAATGAGAAAGCGACAAGAGCAAAGAAGGTATTCCAAGGTAAAGTGCTCGTTACATCAGCGCAAAATACTCTGGCAACGATCAATAATAAAAAATAGTGAAAGGCAAGAGAACTTGACGCTTTCTACCTACAATTCCAAAACCGCACTTCAGCATCAGAGTCTTCATACAATGAAGCTTCTTCGACGAATCTCAGGATCAAGATCCGTATCGATAAGAGACAGGTCGCAAACACACCAAAGCCGAATATGCTCAAGTCAAACCCGTGACTGGTACTCTGCCGTCACCGAAACCCTTCAACTCAAACTCTTTTCGGGCAACATGTGTGGCTCACGAGATATGTTAGAAGGAACATAGCGCTAGTAGCATATATGTGCCTTGGCTAGATTCCGTTTTAATGAAACGAACAGAGCCTGTTTAAATTTATGATTCCATCCTCGCCCCAAATGCATGCTCAAATTAGATTAGCAGATGCGTTTGCGACAAGCTTACCGTAGAGACACTGCACTTACACTTGACAAAGTGTTCAGACTCAACCATGAGACAAGAAAGGATGACAAGGTTCAGTGGAAGAAGAAAACAAGTCTCACTCGTAGCACAACGGTAAGTCTTCAAATGCCCCGTAACATCTGGATACCGAGATATCTTTCTGATGTTGGTGAGAAGCATCACAGACTCACATAAGCTTATTGACGAACGACGTTGACTTCCGAGTTTTATGACAGTAAGAACACTAATAGATTCAAAATAAGCTTATCAAATCCACCATCTTTTTCCTCAAACCACACGACCTTTGCTATAAAATTTCAAAAACATCAAAAAGTCACTCCCAACAACGACTTAAGAAGGGTAACAAAGGTCCAAAAAACGTGACAACTGCGAGATTCGAACTCGCGCTCTTTCGAACAGGTAGGTTCGCCGAATCTCTGATTTGATACCTGAAACCTGCGCCATAACCACTCGGCCAAGTTGCCCTTAATCAATAATTGATTTCTTAATATTTATAATTTTCACTTAAAATTTTAATCGATGCAAGTCAAAGTACTGTCTCTCTATCCCTCATGTCGTTTTTTCCGTCCTTCCTATCGTACACGAGTTACAACTACAAATTCCACCAATTCGACGAGTGCCGTAATATTCTTTTCAGCAAGGTTCGTCTATGAAACCCCCCATCTCATTTCCCTCAAACATCCGACATCATCATTCCGGACAGCAGTTTCCCTTTTACCGAAAAGAAAGACCTCGCGTCCACTACAAAGGAGAACTCCAAAAGCCGCGGAGCACCAAAGCAGCTTTTTTGGTATCTCATACTTATGCATCTGTGCACTCAAGAGCCCTACTACATAGTCTCCTTCCTTCCTTCCTCATGGATGCCTACTCCTTTCTCCCAAGGTCCACTCTGGAGCATATGCCATATGCCCTTCATGACTCCCCGCGGCGAATATTGACAGACTGAGTCAGGGTTAACCCCCGTTGATTATCCCATGTATTCCCTTCCGCAGCTATGCTTGTCGCAGCTATCTCAAAGCGAGTTCTAACCAACGTCAATCTGCGTGCAGGTAATCAACGAGACTGATTGTTCATTTGAACACCATGGGAGTAGTTGATTCAAAGTCCTTGAATACAGATGTGTTTCCAAAAACCTCTCATCATCCAATCACCCTTTCCAGGCACGAGATCGTAGCGTCTCGGCTAAGGTTGCTTGATATCACTATCCAGCTGTCAGCAGATTTCCTAGCCCAAAACCACCACAGAACCACCTACCTCACAACTTGATTACATCACAAGCCGAGTAAATCCGCGCATCCCGCGTCAAAAATCTCAGCATACCCACTCTGGGACATTCACATCCTCCCCCTCGAATATCCCATCTAAGCCCTAGATAAATTTTCCCCATTCTCCACCTCCTATTCCCCCTTAACCGCCTCCTCCCCCGGACTCCTACTCCTCCCCCTCTCCGCCTTCCTCCCGCCCCTTCCCCCCTGCGCATCCCCCTTCTTCGGCGGCGGCCTTACAAACGCAAAATCCACCGTCAAGATCTGATCGAGCAGCTTTGCGCCGTTGGCGCCTTCAATGGCGGCTTTGGCTTCGCGCTGGGTGGGGTATTCGACTAGGACGTAGCCCTACGTGTGGTATCGGGTTAGCCTGTGATGGATTTGCTGGGGGAGGGGTAGAGGGTGGTTGTAGAGACAGGTGGTGGTGAGCCGGGGTGGGGGGTACTTTGACGTAGCCTGTTCTCCGATCCAGGTTCATATGCAGGTTCTTAATTTCGCCGTACTCCCCAAATAGTTCCTGGAGGTCCTCTTCGCTCGCTTCTTCATGAACATTTGTCACAAGAATGATCCAGCCTTCGATGGAGCGGACAGCAACGGCGCCGGTGGTGGTGCGGATTTCAGAGGTTGTTGGAAGGGCGTTCTTGGGATCGTCGTTGGCGGGAGGGTCAATGTCCATTTCTGTGGAGGCCATTATTGGGATGTTGTAGAGAGGAAGGAAGTGAGTTAGTGGGGCTGTGTTTGGTGGTATATTGGGAGGATTGGGCGCAACTGGAGGTTCGATAAACTGGAGCGCATTGGATGTTTTGTAAATTATCAATGTGTTCCGCTGTCACGCTAGCGAAGCAGGCACGCTGGGTAAACCTCTTTACGATATTTGACCATGTAACTAATTGAACAGTGTCTGATATCACGGTTTGAGATCATACTATGGCTGATGCTGCAGAAAAGCTGACGTTCAAAGATACCTTCCAAACTTATGTTGCGAGATATCCGCCCACCGAAGAAACTACGATGCGTCTAGGGACCCGACGAGAGGCAGGCGGATAAAGTAGAGAAGAGAAACAGAAGCCATTGATTGACACACCGCCAATCTAGATGAGAGACTTATGGCTGCGAGAGTGATGGTTCTTGCAGGTTGCTTTGGAGACGCTATGATAAGTACTCACGGCTGTCATAGTCCAGCGTCCTTCTTGGGATAGAGAGATGTACATACCATGTATGGGTCCGTTTCTTCTTTCATGCTAGCTCGAGTCACAACAACCGTTTACTATCTAAGAATACCAACTTAAGAAGAATTTGAGACGACTGACCATGTGTGCACTTACAAGTAAGCAGTGTCGCTCGTACGCAAAACGCTGCTTCCTACCTCACTCAACTCGCCTTCAAGTGATTAATCATCGCGATTCAGCTAGCAGTCCACATGGACAGCTATCAGCCAAGGCCCAGAGCAAACCCCACAACAAGCCCACTCACCCCGGAAGCTTTCCACCATCTAGATATCTTGTAATTGTTATCCCAGGTAATGTGTTGCCGCTGTACTTGATCAAAACGGGAAGACGAAAATGAGGTGAAGTGTTGGCTCGATGACTTAGCTGAACTTGCTCCATGTGCTCCTACGAGCCCACCCCAGATGTGGTGGACCAATAGTAGTTGACGTGTTGTGACTGAATGCTTGGGAGACATACTGGCGCTGGTTCTACGCCGAAGCGGTGACCGAGGCTGTTGAAGTAGTTGCTTCCCCTGACAAATTGCCGTCCTTTTCACTGTTTTCACTGGGAACGAATGCGTACCTGGGCAATTGTGCCATCTTCTCTTCCGGACTGATTTCATTATCTGAATAGACAAGTTTCGCATTCTTGTCTTTCTTCCCTTTCTTCTCATCCTGTGGCTCCTCAGCTTTAGCTTCCAATTTGCCGTTAGCAATAAACTCAGCTTTATCGGCGTCCTTTGCAGCACCATAGAGCAAATCGTCAACATCATTGGACAGACTAGACTGTGCTTCGACATGAGCAGGTGGCGCACCTTGAGGACTTTGAGTGAAGGTTCTATTCTCAGGCGGGTTCGGTGGCCCCGAAAGCTGACCTTGATGCATCTGTTGCATTTGGAAAGCATTTACGGGTGGCGCACCAAAAGAAGGCCGCTGAGGCAGGCCAGGTGCTGGCGGTAAGTTTCCAGAGCGCAGCGGAAGAGGTCCATTCTGTGGAGGCGTGTGAGTACGCGGAGGTTGGAACTGACCGTGTTGGAAAGGAACTGCTGGAGAGCCAGGACCGAACGGTTGGGGAGGGCCATTCTGGAACGGGGGAGGCCCATTTTGGAAATGATGTGGTCCATTCTGGAATTGGGGCGGACCACCCTGAAACTGAGGAGGACCATTTTGAAATTGGGGCGGACCACCTTGGAACGGTGGAGGTCCGTTCTGGTACGGAGGGGAGAAGCTTTGCCCACCAGGCGGACCTTGATACTGCTGGGGTGGTGCAAATGCTTGGTTATGCATGCCAGGTGGCTCGAAACCAGGCTGTTGCGGAGGGAACTGCGATTGTTGAGGTGGAGCAAACGGTGATGGCTGTTGCTGGAACGGAGTTCCCTGTTGGCTATAAGGTTGCGGATATGATGAGTAAGTTGAATTATTGGGAGGCCCTCCAAATTGCAGTTGAGGCTGCGAGTATCCTGGAGAGCCAGCCTGCTTATTACAAGATCAGTCATAGTCAACTTGATGAGAAGCATCATCAACCCACAAAGGCGCCGGGACTCTGGCTTACACCTGGACTCTGACTACCATGCCCCCCAATTGGCGTCACGTCCCCACTACTGATGCCCGCCGCTTGTTCCGCCGCTTTCTTCGCTTTGTGCTCGGCCAGGCGCTTCTTCAGCTCAGAAGGAGGCTCGAATTTCGGTTTTTTTGCCGCACCAGGTCCGGCATTACCTGGTCCATGGTTGCCAGTGGCAGCGCGTCTGTCGGCCTCAGCCTGAGCGAATTGGTGAAGAATACGTTGTTTATGGCTGGTCACGATATCTTCGGGTATTCCCTCCATGCCAAAGATTTCGACGTCAAGACCTGAGCGATTAGGCAACGCATTTTCGATCGTGGTGAGCGTCTCTTTATGAACCTGTGTCATGTGAACGGACAGACCTTTTACTCTGTTAGTTGTGATGGCAAAACGGATACCTCTTGAACGCGACTTACCGCCTGCTGTGTTTAACCGACGTCCACAGCGCTCACACTTGAAATGCCTCGCTTTCTGATGGTTGATTAATATTTTAAGGTCATCAAAGTCTCGCTCGCAGTAGTAGCACCACGGCCTTGCTAATATTTCTTCCACATCGGGATGACCCCTCTTCTTTTTGTTGCCCATAGCTTCGAAGGCTTGGAACTAGCGCAATGGTGTGAGGAGAATGAGGGCAGGCCAAGCTTGAAGTCAAGAAGACGAAGTCAACTCCTTATGAGGGTTGAACGTGCAATGGATCGGTCGTTGAACTCCCGTTTCTGCCAAGCCTGTTTAGTCATCCAAACTCGAGGCCGCACCATCGTTTTTCCGTGTAAAATGTTCTTCGACTTCCACTTCACACTTTCTTAAAAAAATGATCGTTCTATATGAATAAATGGCATAAATAACCCATAGGCCTTATTAGTAACTGTCCGACAAGATTACAAGATTAAACGGCTATGCTTTGATTCAAAGAATGGAGTTTCCTTCCGTCCACTCATCCGTTATGACGAGTATTTTCTTCAATCTAGCCATGGCTTCGTCTAGCAGTCTTTCTTTCATGGAGACTTGGCTTTTTGGTGCATTTAATGGAGCTACGCTATGGTGGAGATGGTTTGAACTTTCATGTACTGAGGCAGATCTGTCTGCGTGGAAACTTTCTCTATGGGCTTTTGATCTTATTGAGAAAGGTCTGTCTATGAGAAATCTATCCAGTTAGACTTTTTCTAAGTGGACTTGGATCTGTTTCAGAAGACTTTGTGCCGGTGTTCGTTCGTTATTAGACCTCAGGGATCTCTCGCATTTGGGCACCTCTGCCAGCCTCGCAATCCTCTTCCGCAACATACAGTCAGCTCCTTTACCTCGTTCGAGGATCCACAAGGTCTTCATCTGAAGTTCCCTAAGCAGTATCTGCGTCATGCATTGCTGCTGTCGGGAGGTTGAACGAAACCCTGCTTCGTCAGGGCTTTCACGTGTTGCAAGATGAAAACCGGGCTATCATAGTTCATGCCTTTTGCTCGTACGAGAACTCTACATAGGCATGACTCCAATCGGCCCTACATGTTCATATTCTTTACTTCGCTTCCCTCTTGACGCTCCTCACCCCAGCCTCTCCCTTCCCATGCGTGGTTGCTTGTGCCTTGTCTACCCTCACCAATGGCCTATACCTCGGCTCCCACATCTGCTCCCTGACCCACTCTTCCAGCTCCCCTTTATCCTTAGGAATCCCCTTCTCCGTTGCAACCCCTTCCTCAACAGCCTGCTTGATAACCGCAGAGGCGATCTGAACGCTTATTTCTCTGACGTTTGTGACGTCGGGAACAAGGCCGGCGTAGGGGTCATGGAGGCAGGGGGACTGGGAGGAGAGGGCTCTAACGGCTGCGACGAGCATGGCAGGGGTCAGGAGGTGGCTGCGAGAGAGCACAGTGCCGAGACCGATCCCGGGGAATGCGGTGGAATTGTTGCATTCGGCTTGATAGATCAGTAATTGCTTGAACTCTTTCGTCGTGATACAAGTCGAAGCGAAACTCCACGGGTCGAGTCGCTCTTAACCCTGACAACAAGACGGAGAAATCGACTTACCGACTTCATACTGTATTCCCTCATACTCAACTGGCGGGAACGGGCTGCCCGTCGCAATCAAAGCTTTTCCATTCGTCCACTTAAAGATATCCTCTGGTATAGCCTCATGGAGCCTTGTAGGATTACTCAAGGGCATAATGATAGGTTTGTCAACATGTTTTGCCATTTCTCTTATGATCTCTTCTGTAAAGGATCTCGGTTTCGTGGATGTTCCAATCAGTACGTGCGGTTTTACTTCTTTGATCACTGCAAGAAGGTCTTTGCCGCTCCCTTGCCATTCTTTGTCTTTACGTGCATAAGGTGATTGGCCTGGAGTCAATTTATCTCCATGCGATTTAAGCAGGAGTCCAGGTTTGTCGACACACCTAGTAGAGAGTCATTTGAAGCTTGCTCTCCCAGTCACACGTAACAGCTTACCATATCTGCTTCGCAGCCTCCTCCCTGGACTTTCCACTTTCTTCGGCGATAGCGCCTGTTACTTGATCTGCAATACCAGTGCCGGCAGATCCAGATCCAAATACCACCATCCTCATATCAGTGAGAGATAGCTTGCTGACATGCAACCCCGCCATGATGGCAGCTAACGTAATGCAGCCGGTCCCTTGGACATCGTCATTGAAGCAAGCGATTTCTGGGCTGTACTTGTCTAGGATTCTTTTGGCGTTGAGCAAGCCGAAGTCCTCACTAACCGGAGTTTAAGCAGTGAGAAGACTAACGCGGGATTGGACGAGAAACTCACAAGTGGATATATGCTTGAGGGTAGTGTTTACGTGCTGCTTGGACGAAAGTATCAACAAACCCATCATATCGTTTACCACGTACCCGAGGCTTGCGAAGACCAAGATAGAGCTCGTCTTTCAACAAATCCTTGTTCTATGATTGGGTCAGCACAGGCTCAGGGACGTCATCAAGGTGGAGCCACGAACGTCTGTACCGCAGTCCAGTACAACTGGAAGCGTCCTGGCAGGGTGGATACCCGCGCATAGGGTCGTGATGACAAGCTTAGCGATAGAGATCAGAATACCTCCCACCCCTTGATCACCAATGCCTAGTATCTGTCATAAATTAGCCGCTGTCATCCTTCTCAACCTCAAGATCGACATACCTCTTCTCCATCAGTCACCACAATGTAGTCAACATCCTCCGGATTACCCCATTGAGCGATGTTGTCGAAGACTCTTTCTTGATCATCAATATTCAGAAAGCAACCCTCAGGTTTCCGGAATAGTCGAGAGTAGTTCTGAATCGCATCACCCTCTGTTGGCGTATATATGACGCTGAACATCTCTTTCAGATGATCTTGAATGAGCTACAAACATTTCAGCATCCAATCCCAACGCAATTTGAAGTCAGTCAACAGGATACCTTGTAAAAAAGAACTTCATTCTGCTCCTTCATGCTCGTCATGAAAGTGTTCTTCGCGAGATCATTAGGTCGACTGCTGTACTGCTCGTACGCTCGATGCACTTGTTCGTCCAACGTTTGCACATTTGGTGGAAGTAAGCCGTACAGCTTGAACTCTTTGCGTTCATTGGAAGGGAAAGCTGACCCCTTGTTGTGGTACGGGGATGCTAGCAAGGCCGTCCCCTGGTCGAGGTCAGTAGATGCTGCACATTGCGAGATGTCAGCAATTAGATGGACGGCAATTCGGCTATACCGTCAAAGCGCATTCTTCGGGTCCTGATGTAGACAATGGAAGATGCCCAAATTTGACATGTTTGGTGTCTTTTGGATGTGAGGTCATCTTGCGATTCCGAACGGTACGACAGAGGTAAAAGGTACGGAATGGCTGGTGACAGAGGCCAATTGAGTTACAACGTATGTAAAAAGAGGGATGGTCAAGATATTGTAAATTTGGCAAATCGCAGTGAAGAGAACTGTGGACGCAAGAGACGGGTGGAATAGAATCGACTGGGAACCAACGGTTGAGAAAGAAGAACTTTCTGGGTAAGGTAATGAAGCAATTACAGTGTCTACTGGGACCCAACGCCGTTCATGGTGTTATATAGGGTACAGAGGGAGGACGGAGGGTTCGGTGGTGCTTGTGGAGTAGTAGTCTAGGTTGACGTCACACGAAGGTTGAGAAACAGGTACTTTACAACCGCCATCGTGCCTGCTGAGATAGGATAAAACCTCATTTACAATGGTATACTCTATAGGGATATTTTACGAAAAATATATAGTCTTGGCTCTCATCATCCTTGTAAATTCCTCCTTTATGCACAGTCCCTAGGATACCCGTGCAATATCTATAGTGCATGACTTGAACAGCCAGCTCGTAAACGTTGCCGAACATGTCTGACAGACCAAATCCATTCAGTGGGAGACTAAAGTGGTGTTTGGGGGAATGCTCCTTGTTCTTGCCACCACTCTAAACCGAGGTTGGGATCTGCTGGTGGATACTGCAGGACAGGAGGGTGATGCCTAAAAGGACTGGCTGGTACCGAATTCAAAGGTTCAGAAAAGCCTGAACCAGCTAGACTTGGATGCGGTGTGCGTGTCCAAGGCGGGCCTTTGTCAACACGATTAGGTGGCCTTTGACGCGCTGCGCGTTTGACCCGCAGCTGACCAGGACCACATTGGGAAGCCTCCGCAACAGACTTACGCATGGCAAAGTGTTGCTGATCAGATGCAGCTTCGGCGTGTGGGTCTGTGGCTATCGATTCGATAATGCCGGATGGGTGAAGAGAACCGGGTGCAGGCACCCAGGTTGAATCCGTAAAATTGAAACTGCTGAAAACTGGATCCCGCACATCTTGTAGGAGCTCTCTAATGGCTATTATTAGCTTATATGGAAGGCGAATCCCGGAGTATGGGCCGACCTTTCTTCCCATGTGCCTGGGAGCCGAGCGAAATTGAGATTCTGGCTACGGAGAGGTTAGAGCTGGTCTCAGCGATTGAAAGGCTGAATACTGACTCGGAGTCAAATTTCGTTGGAGATTTCGAGTCACGAGACTCCGGGTTGATGTTGGGTGGAGGTGACGCAACATCCGTGCTGTGGAGAGCGCTCTTTGCAACTGTGAGGCCTTTCGCAACCTTGTGGGATTTTCTCGCCTTCCGTTGCCTCCATGTCTTCAACTTCGAGCGGTATTGGGACTCGCTACAACGCATTCAGTGTTTGGCATATCATGTACAGCAACAATTCCGTACTCAGGGTGGAAGTCTCGAGTGCAGACGCGTTTCATGACGTGTCTCAGAGGTAGATCTTCGTCTATGTAGAGACGAAGGATCTCTTCCTTGTGCTGCTCCCAGTGCTCTGAAGGGATGGGGTCGACCATGATTGTTCGTGCGAACGGTGCGGTATGCTTGACTCTGGATGGGGGTAGGGTGTTCAGCTCAGCGGCGACAATGAGGAAGATGGGTTGCGGGTCCATGTAAAGAGTACTGTGGTATTTGAGACATGGAGACCCGACCGTATGTAACCTTTGCGTCTGCCGTCCGACTAGTTTGCGCCACGCCACGTTCCCAAAATTGAGATTTGCAGAAAGAGATGCACAGTCGGGCTAGTATGGGTTGGAGGTTGCGCTAACTGGCCGGATGTAGCTTATGGAATCTCCTACGGTCCAAGGACGACATTATCTGGTGGTATGATGTGAAATCTCCCCGAACGTCCCCATGTGCCCCCAGAGAGGACGACAGGAGCAAGGCCGATTGGTTCATCAGTCACGGCGGTCCGCACCCCGGAACATTAGCGGCCCCAGTCAGCACGCAGCAGAAGTCAAAAATCCAGCCTGGTATGATGGCCAGCCCCCTTTCACATAAAGTGAGGCATGAGACGGCACAGCAATAAACCGCGCTCTCCAGGGTGCAAAAAGCGGTCAGCAGATTGTCGTGTCACACTAGGTTGCGGGTCCTCGAAATCGGCATCGAATTTTGAGGCTCATAACGTTGCCTAAAGTGTTTGCCTTGTATTTGCCTTCTTGTCACGCTCTTCTCCTCCTCGCCGTCCCAACTGAGAGGTCTTCCAAATAATTAGAGCCAATCATGATATTGGCTTTGTCTAACCGATTGGATTCGCGCTCTTTTAGGGGTGTTGTAACATCACGATGACCTTCAGCAAATTTGTTCTTGCTGCCAGAAGATGCTGAAAGTCCAGCCACGTAAAGTACGGAAGTCCATGCGACGGCTAATAGGAACCCGACAACAATGACGTCCAGTATGTGCACTGCCCACCAAACGTGTTGAATCCCAAGTGAGCATGTCGAGTAACAAAATCGCCATTCCTTAATGTTGTCATCGAACCAACCGCTTAACAGCCCAGCATTGCCCCCAAACTCGCCCATCATGCTGCGCACTGTTATTTCGCGTAGACCCGGAACGCTTTCGTTCATGTGTGTATCCGCGTCGCTCCATCTCTTGGCTTTCCATACTCGAGACCCCTTTTCTTCATCTTTAGGCAGGTGATGGTAGACATCACAGCCTTCGTGATCGTGGCCCGTCAAGATGATGCCGTTACGCCCAAGGCCCTTGCCAGGAGTATCAGGGTTGCCGCTCATACCAAAGATACCTTCCAGTATCCCCTTACCCGCGTTGTAGCTCAGATGATTCTGCTCCTTTAGTCCTCCTCCTTCTTCATCGGAATAAAAGTCAAAATGGGGACCATCAACGCAAATACCTGCATCTTTTGGTAGTGGTAAATGGGTAAGAAGGATAGTGGCTGTAGTTCGATCTTCAACCGGGCGAGAAGCACCAATGGCATCATTGATAAATGTGTACGTATCTCCTTGAAGGTCTGTGTCCAGGGCCAGGGTGTCAAGGTTGAGCGAGTTCATGACTATGATCCTAATTTCAGGCTGATTCACGCTATCCTGGCGGTCTGTGTCATTCGCCTGATCTTGAGATAGGACAAACCGAGTCTCCCAATTCGCCCGGCCAAAAACTCTTTCGAATCTCTCAATTCTCTCTAGCGACATATCACCGGCATATCCAACATCATGATTCCCCGCAACGTTGACAATCCGTCTCTCCCAGCTCCTAGCCTGGCCTAATGTCCCAATGTGTCTTCCTTCTGTTACTTCATCCTCTACCCTTGTCCCATCCTTGAAGACTCTGTGCCAGAATCGCCATCCTCTTCGCTCGAATTCCTCGTCACTGACCCATTGGCTACCTATTAGATCCCCGAGAACCGTCACATGAGTCGGTTGTGTGTACCAGTGCATCGTGCGATATATGTGGGCCAGGTAGTAGTCGTTGCCGAGGAGGTCCAATCTCTTCCTCCATGATTGCAATATCCGGGGTACGTCTGAAACAACAAGATCGCGCGTAATGTGCTGGATCACCTGGAGGCGATCATTTGTACTATTCGCATCCTGAAGATCCGGCCATAATGCTTGGAGACTTGGAAAGTAGCCATCCTCGGGATTAAGGAGTGAGGAGTCGCCTTCTAGCTGTGGGTCTCCTAAGGCAAGGAGACGAAAGGGTGCTGGGTCTGGTCCAGGCAAGTCATAGCCATACGAGAATTGCGTGGCTCTGCTCCACAAAGAGATGTTTTCAGGTACGCCAGGGGACGGAAAAGCGCAGCTATGGAAAGCTGGATAGAAGTATAAATATGTTGTCGAAATGAATGACAGTGGTAGGAGGATAAGGAGTACTCGGATAAGGAGAGGGAGCATGGAGACAAAGCAATGCTGGAAACAGCAATGCAAAGTTAATCTTGCAAAGTCGAAACAAAACTAACTCCTGGGCTTCAAGATGAAAAGCCTGGTCCTCTTACGTAAGCCGACAGCGAGCCCCCACTACCCTAACCACTAATGCTGATACCTTCCTCCTCGAAACAAACTACAGGAAATCTTCTCCTTACCTTATACATCTATCCCACACCAACAGAAGTCCAACCCATCAACCCCCCCCCCCCCTTCCCCCCCCCTTCCCCCCCTTTACACCATCCCGCAATGCTCTCTCCGCGACCCCTGATCAAAGGCCCCCTCCACCCCCCAAAACAGCAAACCAACCCTTCCCCAACCTCGTACTCGCAGCGCGCGATAGCACGGGGAGAGCTATGGCTAGAAAAGAGGCCTAGGAACAGTGGCGGAAAAGGTGTACATACCCGGTTTTCTTACAAGAATGGTCTGGTTTTTCTGGATTTGCTGACAAGCTGCTGCGTGCGAAAAGAGGTTACGTTCGATTCGGGCAAGCTACCGCAGCCGTTTTTGAACCCGGCGGTGATGGGGCAGAGGAGGAAGCAGCGTGCGGAGAGAGAGAAAAAGGATCAGGGCTAATCGTATTGGGAACAGATCATCTTAGTTTCATTGCCTTTGTATATCTACGTAGCTAAGCAGTTCAAGATGGTCGTACTATCTCATGAAATGTACATGCGTAAATCCATGTCTCATACCGCTCTCATAACATTCATCAGGGCATTCCGACATACATCCAGGTCCTGCGGAAAATCGTTCCCAAGCGCCAGAGAGCGCCGCAATTCCTCCCTTCATATGTCCGTTACTGATGTGTCGCAACGTCAAGGCTCTTTTGTACAGTCTCAGCCCCCTCGTTACCTTCCCCAATCATCGACTTGACCCTCACTGGCAGGAAGCACGACCCCGATACTTCCTCTCAGCTTTTCTCTAATCCTTTCCCTTTTACCCTCCTCGCGCCTTTCCTTCCTCTTTTCCATCCGCTCCTGCAATCCCCTGAAGCCGACGAATTGCACCTGGTACCCTAATCTAGGTATGACCACCCCGTCGTGTGGTCTCTCTTCGCTTCTGTCTGGCTGTATAAACTCGTAGTCATTACTTTGGTTATCATATGTGTCACTGTAGCTCTGTCTTCTGCGCTGATCACTTCCACGGGGCCCCTCTTGCGACCAACCAAATCTCTGGCGCCCACGAAGCCGCAGCGACCCAAACCGCCGGCTTAGCGATGAAGTGCGTGACGGAGTGGTAGTTTTGGGCTGAGGCATACCGATCGAGTTTCCAACCAGAACGCCTGAATTGCCAAATTCGCTATCGCTGTCGGAAAGGTCATCCCAGAAGCCACGCGGCCGCCAGAATGGATGCAACTTGTTCTCATGGGTATCGCTCACACTTGGAGCGCGAGCGCTGATTGTCCTTCGTCTTGATAGGGATCGGCTGAGGGGTGAGACGAATGATTCGGAATAACGACGGGAACTAAGAGCACGCTTCATCATCGAGAGAGGACCACGGGTCCTGGGGCTTCCAGAAGAAGGCGGTTGAACAGAGTGTCGGTCTAGATCATCCACCGGAGTGTTATTAGCAGGGGTAGGTGGAATGATTTTGAAGTCGGGGGGTTGCGGTGGGTCGCGAGGGTTCTTGAGAGGTGAATTGATCAGATGTCTTTCTTCAAATACAGGATCTTCTGGCGTCACAGGCGACTGATGGATAATGGCAGGTTTCGTGGGCCCGGGGATCACGAAATTGGCGTTGCCGGCGACAAAGGTGGAATGCTCCGCAGGTTGGGAGTTACGCCTGGGCAGCTGCTGGACCACAAGTATGGATTTGTTGGTGTGCGGGTAGATACTGACCGCTGTTGCTTCATCGACTTCAAGTGTACCAGGAGTAGAAGAGCGGGCAGAGCGTAAAGAGAACGGAGTGACGAGCGCAGAGCGAGGCCGCGTAGCTGACCAGTCCCCGGTGCTAGATCGATCAAGGCCCGTAGTTTGTGTATCATTAGGTTCTGTAATCTGCAGTATAGGTTGTGATTGTGAGGACTGTCCCTCCTCGCCGTCATGTGCAATCACGCTAGCTGATGTTCCCGAGGTAGTACGGGAGAAGTTCCTACTCGTTGGTGCGGATGGGGAGGATTTCTGGGCGACGAGAGCTGGTGGAGTCTCTCTTGCAATCCTCGCTTCTGGCTTTGACGGGGTGAATTCGGGTACAATGGCGGAAATCGTTCGGCGCTCTCGACCGGGAAGGTCGAAATAGCCAACTGTTTCGTCGGGCGCGGTAGTCGGCCTCGATGATTGCTGGCGAGCAGAAGTAAGCGATATAGTCCTAGAAAGGCGTCTGCTGCTTGGGGCAGAAGACTTCAAAGAAGATCGGCGTTCAGGGATCACAATTACCGGCACAGTATCTTGCCGCACCTTGGCCATACTCGAAGCGATACTGGTTGCACTATCTGATACGAAACTTCTTTTTGGCCCTCCCTCTGGACTCCTGGTATGGCGAAGTAGATGTTGATGTGAGTGATCAGCGGAAATCAAGGAGCTGCGATTCGAACGACTTGAGGAATGGTCGAGCGTATTGAGGGTACAGATTCTGCCGGTGTGTCGAAGAGTCCGTTCCCTTCTAGGTGGAGTGTCGATCACTATCGCTTCCACAACCGTGGAAGTCGCCGACATTTGGGAAAGTCGTCGATTGTCAACCTCTCGTAGCTTTGCATCAATATCTAGGCCCTCGTCCCTCAACGGCCATTGAATCTGCTCGGCGAACCGCTCCGTCGATGCACTCGGCGGACTCTGCCGACTTCTCTCAACCCTTTGGCGTAGACTCAAGGACTTTGTTAAGGCGTTTGGTGCTTCCTGGACAACCTTTGGTGATGTTGGCGATGAACGATTGGAAATTTGTGGGCGTTTCCTTCTCCTGACCAAACCAATTCGTGGCAAGTGTTGGCTTTCATCCGCGCCTATACTATCCAAACCGTCTCGACTACCACCCCAGGCGCCGTCGAACGTAACGAAATCATATGTCTCTGATGGAAACCTCGGTGCTGGATCTCTTAAAGGCGGATCATCCTCTTCCGACTCCATCCCAAGCCCAAGCCCAATATCTCTTAATCTTTTATGACCCGCAGTCTTCAGCCAGTGCTGTTTGAATGGATGTACAGATGGTAGATCTTGTTGTCGAGCTTCGTCATCAGAGAAGGGCTCCTCAGGAGCAGTCTTGAAAGACTCTGCTCGACTCGATACTTTGCGAGACGCCGAATGTGCCACTGAAGGATAAAGAATGTGGTTCACCCTTGGCGGAGTTGTCTCTGGAGTGGGCGGGCTCCGTTGGACCACAGGTGTGACGATTCCAGAACTACCGCTGGTATAAGTTGTCGCGAATGCGCGGTCTTTTGACGGGGAATCTTCGATCCAACTTGAGTCTACATTCTCGGTAGAATTCGAGGGTGGAGTTAGTGGTAAACGGCGCTCCGGAGCAAGCGGGACTGGTGAAGGCTCTGGAATCCAGGACCGTATCCGCTCAGAGGAACTGTAGCTGTACGCATCGCTTACACGTTCGAGACTACGTTCAAGCTTTACGGAATGCTTGGAATTTGAAGCGCCTGCCGCAGCTGTTCTTCTGGGAAACGCTTTGTGAGACTTCAACGTTGCGACGTTCGAAGACGGTTGGACCTCCATTTTGTTTCTTAGCTTTTTGCCGGGCAGCTCAGTACAGGTAGATCTGAGAGACACTCCGCTCGCGCGTAAGGATCGCGAGTCTTAGATGGAGTGTATCAAACTTACCCTGATATCAACGTAATGCTGGACAGATGGCACTCATCACTCGTGTTTGCCGTCCGTTTGACTCCAGGACAAATCCGCGCTTGAACCGGCTAACGTGGTAAGTTCTATCACTTCGGTCAAAGAGCAGAACTGTCGTTCCTGAGAGTTGCCGAGAGCTGTTAAGCTGACTTGGCTGTGAGGTGCTGGGATTGATCTTCGACCGAGTCTCCTGCCCTAACGTCGTAATACGCAGCCACGGCCAGGATGTATGCACAGAGCCTTGAGTAGCGCACCTATCCTTGACTGTGGGGGTTGACGAAGCCGCGCGGTGCGCCTTGAGCTGTCAGCCTGTCTGTAGTATCACTGTAGTCAGACATCGACGTGTGAGAGTCGTCAAAGGCGAGTGCTGCACTGGGGCGGACGTGTTGGATGTTGAGGGGTATACGATCTCGTGTCGTCTCAAACCTGCATGAAGTGAGTGTCTCGGTCGCAATATTGCGACGCTAAGAATAGCCGCCTAAGGGAGAAGGTCGACCAATCCCTGCCCGAGAAGCGGATGTTCAAGGGTAGCGACGTGAACGTCCTTTTACATCATATCACCGTTGATAGGGGTACTCTTGTATAATCCCTTGTCAAATCAAAGGTCGCAACTGCTCTGCTGATACTGGGACTGGGACTGGGTAGCAGATGACGTATATAATGTCGAATGAGCTGCAGCTACTCTAATGGTGTTTGATCATATTTGACCAAACTCTGCACTTCATGCTGTTGTCAAGGTTAGCCTCAATAATAATCATTATATATATATCGACTCTTCCTAATGGCTCGGATGATTGGCAAATCATAAACGCGACTGCAGGAAGAAGTGCGGCCACTATGAGGTGAAGTTCAGTGAACAACAGCATCCGAGCATTGAGTAATAATTCTCCAGTGTCCAAATCTTCTGCGTCTGTGGTCTTGGTCGTTCTCTGGAAACCAGATGTAAGAACTTGAACAGCTATCTTATGTCGCCATACTCTCGTAGCATGCTCGCCTATACTCATGCAGATCATCTATTGCCTGCTCCTCTATGTTGATGCTTCACATGATGGTGGGTGCGAGAATATCCATATAGCATCCATTCAACCTTCCTCGACCACCTTATCATGCTTCACAACTCGGTAGGCCAAGACAAGGACGACCTGTGGGAAATATCAAGAGGATTGTCGTTTCCACAGCACGGTACAGTAACTATGTGCTTGCCACATCAACCCTGGATTTGGCGAGAATTTCCCGATCTTCATAATCAAATCTGATTGAACATATGAAGAACAAGTGGGAGAGAGCTCGAAGGCTTGTAACAACTCCACTTTATTTAGGCTTCAGCAAAGCTTGCTTGTTGCTATAACACAAAGGTAGAGCTCTAGAGAAACCATTGAACAATCCGATCATGGTATCAATGCTCATAACATAAACATCGATAGACATGTCATAGCTTTGCATTGTTTTACATCAGGCTTTCGACCGCCCCCTCAAGAGTATTTCAACGGCCTTTCAAACGACGTCCTTTCGGGATACCCATGATATGTACTTCGTTATTTCATTTGGCGGGGCTTTAATGAGTGTAGTTTGAAAAGACTAAGTCAAAGTGATGATTCGGATTTGCATCTAACGGAGATAAATCGAATATTGAGCTCTTAAAGTACATGTGCTCTCACCTATTTTTGCTGTGGAAATAAGTACCTAAGCATGTATACCTGATCAGGGGGTATGTGGCCACAGAGAAGGGGTGTACGGCTATAGGAAGAAAGTGTACGTCTATTGGCTCCCTGTTTTTCATAACAGATTTAGAAGATCAGAGGGTGTTTCCGACTGGGTGAGATTTGGGGAGTGAAATATTCTCCACTGACTAGACCGTCAGGAAATGGGAAGTCCTGATCATTGGTGGCTGGCAGGCGCTGTAATAGCTGTCTGTATTATGGATGTACTAAGGGGGGGGAGAAGGGTGTTGGAAGCCTCCAGGCACTGACTCTTGAATATCACCGTTCAACTTAGATAAAGCTGGTGCAGTTAGGTTTAAGATAGATGGTAAGATTGTTCAAAAATCAAGACAAAGAGAAGAGCAGTGGATTAAGTAAGCCCGGGGACGATACGTACCTAGGCACGTGATAGGGTACCTTTCAAGTAGTTTACGTCTTGCTTCTTGGCCTTGGACCAGAAATCGGAAACGGCGATCGGTATCCCTGCGTTTCACCACGTCATTGCGCATGCACCTACGCCATCGGCGCGTCAAGGGCAACAAGCCAAGTAAGGTAAGATGGACATTCGACAAGAGATTTCGGTTATTCATAGTGGGGATACAAATACTCCTACAAATCAGTCACTATCATCCTACAGCTCCCAACATTCTTGCTATAACTTCGCTTTTCATACCCTGATACGAGTAGAAGGACCCATCGTCATCGGTGATCTTCGCATCGGCCGATCTTCCTTCGTCAGCCTGCACCTTCACTCTTTCATCATATTTTATTAATACCAACCAAAGCAGTTACTACTACTCGTACCGACATCGACCTTCCTTCTCCCACTGCCCGCTATTTCATGCTACCTACGCTCCAGTGAGGTCAACTTTGCTGCTGCTCCTCCTCCTAACGGCACCTTTCGCGAGACCCCTACACCAAACCAAAAATCACTACCTACCCCATTAACGACCTCAAACTCACACTCCGTTCACCATGTCGACCATTCAAAATCTGAAGAATTTTATACGACATGGTAAACAAGCTCGAGCATCTAATTCTCCTCATGGCGAGCCAACGACAAACATCTCGCCGATCAACGCCCAGCAACAACGCCATAACCCCCCACCACAACAAAATCATTATGCAATAAGCGATCCGAATGTCCTAGATCACAAACCACTACAAGCTGGAAATGTACCAGGTGCAGATTTCTCTGCTGCGAACATTGACCACAGAAACGTGGCTGCTCAAGCGGGCGGAGTGGCCGCCAAGGCGGCTGGCGACAAGCAACGAGTGGGAAATGAAGGATCGACGGAGCGAAGTCAAGACTATGATCCCTCAACAATCGAGCGAATAGTTGCCGAGGAAAGAGAGAGCAAAGGGAAGCTGCCAAAGTACCCAGGGCTCGAACGATGGACTTTGGTCGAGAAAATGGGGGATGGTGCCTTCAGCAATGTATACCGAGCCAGAGACAGTACAGGCCAGGCAGGCGAGGTAGCCATCAAGGTCGTCCGAAAGTTCGAGATGAACTCCAGCCAGGTAAGCTTTGTCTAGCCATCTGGAAGTGGCCATTTCCTTGGGCTTATTGTCATATGTTTTCTGTGCCCGATCCGCCATTGCTGTTCTTCTAAAGCTCCAAGTGAGCCGCGAAACTGTGCCAATACTTCGTACTAGGGCGACAACCATCTTCATCCGGATTTTAAAAAGCAACCAAAGGTTGTGGAGGTGCGCAAACGCTTTCCATCTGTGCAAATCCTGTACCATGTCGTTGGCGTTCTGCGTTACAGACGTATTCTGTACGGTGTAACAAGCCGCTGACTTTAACGACGATTACTACAGAGAGCCAATATTCTCAAAGAGGTCCAGATAATGCGGCAGTTAGATCATCCTAATATCGTCAAGCTTATCGATTTTTCCGAATCCCGCCAATACTATTACATAGTCCTCGAGCTCTGCCCTGGAGGAGAGCTGTTCCACCAAATTGTTAGATTGACTTACTTCAGTGAGGAGCTGAGCCGCCATGTCATCGTGCAAGTTGCGGAAGCCTTGGAGTATCTACATGAAGACCGCGGTGTCGTTCATCGGTATGTTCTACGGTGTCTACCGCGTCTTAATGAATCCTAATTTGAGGTCAGTGACATTAAGCCCGAGAACCTCTTGTTCTACCCGGCACCATTCATACCAACGAAGAATCCAAAGCCCAGGTCTGCTGAGGATGAGGACAAGGCAGACGAGGGTGAATTCGTTAAACGCATCGGAGCCGGTGGTATCGGCAAGATAAAGATCGCCGACTTTGGTCTTTCAAAGGTCATCTGGGACAGCCAAACCATGACCCCCTGCGGGACAGTAGGCTACACAGCGCCCGAAATTGTCAAAGACGAGCGCTACTCCAAATCCGTTGACATGTGGGCCATGGGCTGCGTCCTCTACACCCTCCTCTGCGGCTTCCCCCCATTCTACGATGAATCAATTCAAGTCCTTACTGAGAAAGTTGCCAGAGGGCAATACACATTCCTCTCACCCTGGTGGGATGACATTTCCAAATCCGCCCAAGATCTTGTCTCCCACCTCTTGACAGTTGATCCGGATAAACGCTACACCATCGAGCAATTTCTCAATCACCCCTGGATCAAACAATCCAACGAGGACACCTATGCCGCTGCTGACGCCCCGCCCCTCGCCACCCCTCTCTACACTCGTCAGAAAGAATATGGCTTCAATCCATCCGCATCCAAAGTCGTAGACCAAGAACCAATGTCGGCGCAATTCCTCGAAACACCGGGCGGTCATCAACGCCGCACGGATTTCCGATCTCCTGGTGCCGTGAACCTGCGCGAAGTTTTCGACGTTAGCTACGCCGTGCACCGTCAGGAAGAAGAAGGCAAGCGCCGCAAGAATTTCAAACAAGGTTACCGTGGTGCGGCCGGCATGAACGGCCTCAACCCCCTGAATGAAGACGATGACTACGACGATGCTGATGACGACACTTTTGCACCTCAAGGCACCCAGACCATTCCCTCCAAAGTCCCCAAAGGCACCATCTCCGATGGCGTCAGCAGCGTAGAACAGAAAATGCGCTCCACAAACCTTGGTGTCCCCAGCGCTGCCGCTCAAGCAAGACAAGCCGCAGTACCAAAACAAGCAGCAGCGCAGCAGGATGGAGGGAGAGGCTATGGCCAGCACAGTCCTGCTGTTGCGGCGGCGGCCAAGCAGCAGGTGAGGAAGAACCGGGGGGCGTTTGAGCTAAGCCTAGATAACGCGACGCTCTTGGGGCGGAGGGGCAAGGGACCGCAGGATCCGAGTAAGTTGCGGGAGCAGATTGTGCAATAGGTAGTTTGGTGGGCTGATGAAGGGACGGATGCATTGGCATGGTTATGTTAGCTAGCATATTTTCGCGTATGATAAGGATATGGGATCATGATGGCTCTTGAGATGGGATAGAAAGAGCCGCTTCTTTAATCTTAGCTCGCATATTGCAAAGAGCTATTTTCTCCATGTTTGAATTCTAGAATACCGGTCCCAGAATGACAAGAGTCCAAGTAAAAAAATCATCAGAAATCACTATGCTAATGCCCACTTTTTGCCTCCACTGCCGCCTAGATATCCAGGTATGAGAATCCGATGTAAAAAGACGGTCCAGCCGTGCAGAGAGAGGAGGGCGAGGCGAGCGTCAACCGGTCCACTGGCTGAGCTAGATGTCGTGATTGGCGCTGATGAGGGCGCTGGCGTGTGCTGTGCGGCCTTTCGAGATATCTAAGCGTTTGTAAAAGCGCCCGAGAAAGAAAAGAAAAAAACTAGGGGGGGGAAGGAGAAAGTTGGTGCTGCTGTGCTGAATGTCGAAGTATGGGAAGCGCGGGAAAGGGGGCGGGGGAAATCAAGGGGGGGAATGGTGCTGGTGTGCTGGGTGTTTGGTGGGGGGGGGAAGTGCTGGGGGAAGTGCTGGGGATAGTTGGGGGGGGGGGATGGTGCTGGGGTGCTGGGGTAACAAGATAGAAAAGCGCTAGAAAAGCGCTAGAAAAACAGGAAGAAAAAAAGAAACCCGGAAATCCCAACGGCCGAAAAAGAAAGAAAAACACGTCCAATCTAGACCTCCACGGCCATCTGGCCGGCTTGCCCTTCTTCGTCCTCGTCGTCACTGCTGCCACCCTCTTCATCCCCCATCTCCTCATCCTCCGCCTCTTCCACCGGCGTCTCCTCCCTCGCTTTCTCCTCTTCTTCTTCCTCCATCATCTTCTTGGCCAATTGGCCGCGTTTCTTCACCGTCTTGGGCTTCGGCGCCCCGCCATTCCGCCCGTTGGTTCCAGCGGCGATCCGCCGGGCCCACACGCCCGCCATCGCGCTGCTTCGTACCGGGTCGACGGTCTGCCCGCCCTCGTTGGTGGTGGCGTCGGGCTTGGGGGAGCGGATCTTGCGCGGCCGGCCGCGCTTCTTGGCGATCTTCGGCTCTAGAGTAGCCGAAGATTTGGCGGGCCGGCCTCGCTTCTTGGGGGCGGGTGGGGGAGGTGGAGGAAGGGCGGGTGTCGGGGGTGGGGGAGCGGCGGATGAGGTCGGTGCTGCTGGGAGGGCAGCTGGTAGGACGGCCAGGAATTGTTGGGTCAATTTGACCCGCTTGTTCGCTTGGCTGGTTGCCTGGGTGGAGGGCTTGGCCGATGCTGTTGCCGCCGCAGAGGCGGAGCGAGTCGACCTCCCCAATGGGGCAGGTGGAAGAGTTGGCGCCGGGTCCTCCTCCGCTCGCTTCCGCTTCTTCTCTATGGCCGGAGCCACAATTGGAGGTGGGGGTGGTGGAGGTGGTGGCGGTGGTGGCGGTGATGGTGGTGGGGAGGGGGTCGGCTCCTTCTTCACCACGGACATTGCCCGTGTTGGGCGCTTGGCTGGCGGGGGCGAGGTGGCGGCGGCAGGCTCTTCCACCTTTCGCTTTCGCTTCTTCGTTGGCTCCTCGGCAGCCTTGGGCTCCGAGGTAGCCCGAGTCTTCTCTGGCCCTTTTGGCCCAACGTCATCCCCGAATCGCTTCGGCGGCTTTCGGGTCCGCTGCCCCCTCCCTCCTTCAGCTGGAGTCTCCTTCGTGTCGATGGCGAGGTTGTCGGTAGGACGCAATGCCTTTGTTCCATCGTTCGTGGTGGTTGGCTTGGCGGCAGGCTTGGCCCTTGGCTCGCGTTTCTTGGTGACCTTTGGTACGGTGTAGCCAGGGTCTTCATGAAAGCCCCACTTTGGCGTGGTCTTCTCCTTCCATTCTTCGAACAAGTCTACGCCGTTGGCGTTGAATCCCATTAGGTTGCGGGGGTCGGATTTCTTGGTGAACTCCTCGTCGACTTTTCTCAATTGGGACTCCAGCTTCAAGTACTCGTCTTGCCATTGTAAGCATGCTTCAGCAGCATTTCCGGCGACGGCGTTGAGAGCTTTCAGAGATTTCTTGGTTGGTGCTTTGAGAGAAGCGACGAATGCGGAGACGTTTGTGAGAGGTACGTAGCCATTGGCCTGGATAGGCGCGTCGAAGTCGTAGGCCGTTGGTAGCTCGATTTCTTCTTCGGTTGCATCGTAAAGATCGTCGAAGTCATCGTTCTGCGAAGTTGTCAGTAGGGTGAATCTCTTGATTAGGGGTACTGGATGGGTAAAGAGAGGAGAGCCATACCGTTGCTGTCACTTGGACAGATGGAACAAGCTGGGAGTGTGCGGCGATGGATGGGAGGTACATGGTAGCCGGTCGAGATGACATCTTGGCTATTTCTTTCGGATTTGTAGAGAGAATCAAACACTCCAGGTGCTGATATGCGGAATGTGTTGGTGTAAGGAGAGCAGGTAGGAGAGAATTCAAACACTTTCCAGACACACAGTGTGTGCTTTAGTGCGAATTGCGTACTTGTAGTACAAGATGACGAGGTAAGAGAGTAGTCAAACACTGTAAAGTGATGATAGCGAAGTGTGATCTTGTCGAGCAAGTAGGTCAGGTAAGACGGTAGTCGAACACTGTAAAGTGGTGATAACGAAGTGTGATCTTGTAGACCAGGTAAAAAAGGTAGTCAGACACTGTGAAGTGATGGTACAAAGTATGATCTTGTAGAGCAAGCAGATCAGGTAAAGGAGTAGCCAGACACTGTAAAGTGAGGTAACAAAGTGTGATCTTGTAGAACAAGTAGGTCAGGTAAGACGGTAGTCGAACACTGTAAGGTGGTGATAACAAAGTGTGATCTTTGACCAGGTAAAAAGGTAGTCAGACACTGTAAAGTGAGGTAATAAAGTGTGATCTTGTAGAACCAGTAGATCAGGTAAAGGGGTAGCCAGACACTGTAAAGTGAGGTAATAAAGCGTGATCTTGTAGAACCAGTAGATCAGGTAAAAAAGTAGCCAGACACAGGCAAAGCTGATGGAAGAAGCAAGTATGAAGTTATCCGAGTAGCTGTGTAAAGTAGCGAAACAGGATAGTTGCTTATCAAGAGTCTGGTTGCAGAGGAAAGAAGAAGAAGTTAAGAAGTGAGGAAAGTGAGGAATTTATAGAAATTTGTGGCTAGCCAACACCTACGGTTCAGAGCCATGCCCAATAACAGCCCCTGAAAATCTCTGTACAATAGCATATTTGTGTTGGTTTACGAATTGGTGTTGTATCGTTTCATCATCTCACGATGAAGTTCTCAATAAGCTCGAACAAACAATAACACTCGATAAAGGAGGCTTACGTAACCAGCGCTTGTCACAATTTAGACGCGTATCTCGCATCTCAGAAGGATGGCCAGCTAACGCTGCAATCCAACCGCATTTTTCTTACAACATGTCAGCAGAGAAGAAGCGACCGACAGATGAAGATCTTCTCGCTCAGCTTGGAGCTCTGGGCGATGGTGACGAGATAGCCAAGGAGACCCCCAAGACAGCTCAAGGGCAACCGCAATCAGAAGCCGACCTACTAGCGGAGCTTGGTATCCCAGAACGTTCAAAGCCTACAAGTAGACCACATACTCCACGAGTACAATCCAATTCATCCGCTACAGCTCCCAGAGCTTCTCCGAAGCGCGCGGGGTTTGCTACGCCTACGTCCAACGATGGTACTCGGACCAGCGAAGAAAAGGCACCTCTAAGGAAATCTGCCGAGAGCGCGCGGTCATTACTCAATATAATCACGCCAGCGACAGAGACTGACATTGAGCTCGATCCAGAAAAGCAACAGTCGAGTGCTCCAGCTCCAGCCAAGGAGCAGAGTAGCGGAGGTGGCTGGTGGGGTGGAATATTTGCGACTGCAAGTGCTGCGGTAAAACAGGCGGAAGCTCTGGCAAAGGAGATTCAGCACAATGAAGAAGCTCAGCGATGGGCCGAGCAAGTGAAGGGAAATGTTGGAGCTCTACGAGGATTTGGTATGCAATGCGCCTCGAGTGTGCCTGGATCTACATGCTAACAGCTACCTAGGAGGAGAACTCCGCTCACGCGCCCTACCTACCTTTACTAACATCCTCCATACTCTCGCGCCTCCTATCTCTTCGCACGAACGGCTCCAAATCCACATCACCCACGATATCGTCGGTTATCCCTCTCTCGACCCGCTGATATACGCAACCTTCTATCGTGTCATGGCGCAAGTCGAAGGCGGTGACCTAATGGTCATCCAACGCGGCCAAGAATCCTCTCCTCGCCGTGACTCCAACGCAGGCTACACCGGCTCAAATACCAGCGGCTGGAGCGACGGACCCTGGTGGCGGCAATCGGCCGAGACGAGGAGCTTAGGTGCAGTTAAAGGACTTGTCGAGGGAACCAAACTCTCCAAAGTGAGCGCCGAATCATACGCAAATGACTACTTTGCCTCCCAAGGCGGACTCGAAGAAGCAGCCAAGCAAGCCACCGAAGACTTGAGCGAGAGCAACCCCGTCCGCAGCAGCGACATCTTCCTCTCCATCCAAGCAATCACCCACCCCTCCCCCTCTAACCTCTTTGGCGGCCCCGCCCAAGACGCCAACAAAAACGAGGGGGTGGTAGACCCTGAAAACTTCCCTGAAGACCTCCTCTGCTTCGCCATCTACCTGCATGACCCCATCCACGGTATCACATTCCACACCGTCACGCAAACCCTCCCGCACAAATGGGTCGAGTGGCTCGACGCGTCGCCCACATCGGATTTCTCAGAATCGAATCTACCAGAGGAGATTGCTGAGATTGTTAACACTGGGGGCGTGGACCCGAGAGAATGGGTGGCCGAATGGGTGGAGGAGTTACTGACTCTTGGGGTGGGAGTTGTGGCGCAGAGGTATGTGGCGAGGAGGATGGGGGTTGGGCAGGGAGGGATTGGAAGGGGGAAGGCGAGACAGCAGGTGTTGGAGTCGGGAGGTGGCGAGGCGGCGAGAGCGGTTTGATTTATTACCGCGTGGTTGTTGAGCGGCGTTTCATTTGCTTTGTGGGCGTTGCTGTCAAGGAAGCGGAGCCGTGATATCCTCGTTTTCGCGTATCGTAGCAACACAATCAATTACGCGGTTGATCAAGAATGATGATTTCCAATGAGCAGACTTCACTCCAAAATTCGCCATGTTCAATATTCTCGAGATATGAGCATGAGAGCCCAATAGCACGTCTCTGAATGAGAGAAGGTTCGTTGGGCGAATCTCATAACGGCATTGGTTTGCTGCATAGGCGTTTAGCAAAGGAGGCGGGGTATCATATCCTGATTTGTATTAGGGTCTTCATGAAGCATACCATAGCAATAACATCAAAATATTCTCTTTCCCAGAGTTTCAATCCCTTCAAATTGCCGCCGCCATGCGCTCCCCAACCCCTTCCCCCTACCTATCATCTTCCTATCATCTTCCCCCCTCCCCCTTCTTCCCCTCCCCCTTACCTGCCTTACCCCCATTCCCCTCCCCCCCCTTCTTCCTCCCCTTTCCCCCCGCAAGCAATTCCAAGTGTCCAGCCTTCTCGGCTAGATTCCGCTCGGTGCGGGCGGTGAGGCCGGATGTGTATTTCTGAGTTTTCATCAGCGCATGTGCCCGATTATCGGATCGACGTATGCTGGTTTCGAGAGGGTTGCAAAAATGGGGGGATGGTGGTAGGGCAAGGGAAAGGAGAGGGGATGAGGGACTGAGAGGGACATAACATAGCAGAGTGGGAAAAAAAGGCCAAAAAAACAAAGACAACAAACCCCCTTCACCCCTGAAACCCTTCCCCCACTACAAAACACAAACCACGCAAAAAACAAGAAAAACAAACCTTGGTCACCCTCTTCTGATCCACCAGACTCTTCCTCTTCGGTGCAATGGTGCGGGCGCCTTTTTTCGGCTGTTGGGTTCTATTTCTTTATCAGGTCTCAATCTCCCTCTCTCTCTCTCGCGCTCTCTTAACAGGGAGTCATATAGCTGCGAATTGAAAGCGGTAGAGATGGCAATATGAGATATGGAGGAAATAGCAGAGATGATAATCACAAAAACCTTCAAAACTCACTTCCTCCCCGCACCCGCCCCAGCACTCGCCTTCCCCTTCTTAACAGCGCCTTGCGCCATTGATCTCTCAGTCTCTGCTTCTTTCTATAGGTATAGCGATCCTTTATCAACGCCTCGATTGCAGAGGCAAAAAGATTTGGCGAGAATTTTAGGGCTGGTGGGGTTAGGGGCTGTTAACTCCGTGGGTTGGGCGTGGGATGGAGATCGAGGAAGTTTTGGCGGTATTGTGGTTTCAATTTTGGGGGTTGTGGGTGAGGGTGGTTTGGGGATCAGGGGTTGTTGGTGGGAACTGCTACTGTGATGGAGGAATTGGTGCTGCGGAGATTTGGGTTGGTGGGGTGAATGGTGATTTTGCGTGAAGGCAGACTATTGTCATAGACGTTGATGGTTGAAAATCCGTTTTTGAGATGAAATTCGTTATACATTGCTAAAACAATAGGTATGATGTAGAGTACGAATTCATACATCATAGTAGTCATATACCAAAAGCGCCAAAATCGTAAAAGGGTATACCTAAGCCACCGTTCCTATTCGCCTCCACTGCAACCGTCGTTTAGCAGCTCGATTAAACCCCATCCAAATGTTGCCGCTTAGAACCTTTGGAATATCGAATTTAACAATCCCTCCCGCGCGGACCTCTCCAAGATCTCCTCAAGATCCTCCACCCCCTCCCCCACAACCCCCTCCTCCTCCTCCCCCTCCCCCACAGCCTCCACTGCCACTACCACCACCTCCACCACCGCAACCTCCAGCAACACCCCCACCACAACCACCCCCACCCATTCCCCCACAAGCTCCAGCAGCGACCCCACCCCCACAAGCCCCCGCACAGCAGTTGCCCACAGCGCCGGGTGTAAAATTCGCGCATGCAGGATTGCCGGCGTAATTTGCCTGCGTGACGCCCGGGTCGCCCATGTACGGCGCGTAGTAGGGCATGTACATTGGGTAGCCGTAGCCGTAGTACATCATATACTCGCTTCTCGCAGGCGGCTCCCTTCCCTTCTTCAGGGCTTGCCTCCGGGATTTGTTATAGTTACGCTCGAGTTCTATCGCTTTGATGTTGGCGTCTGTTGTGCTTCTGGGAGCGGTCGGCTTAATGGCGTTATGCGCTGATGTGAGGGGCTGTATGTGGGTTACTGGTGTCGGTTGGGGACCTGTGTAAGCGGTCGAGATCAATTTCGATGTTGCTGTTTGATTTGAAAAGGCGGGAGATGCTGGATGTGTGGGATTCGCGGACGGCTTCGCAGTACCAGCAGGTGCATTCAGAGTAGACGGCCGAGTACAATCTTTGGTAGGTCTTGGAGGTCCATTCGAAAGCGGTGGAGAGCTTGACTTCATCAATTTTGTCGTCATGGTCGATGAATTTCTGGGTTTTGGAGAGGGAGTAGGCGAAGTAGTGTTTTGGGGAGACTTGGTGAGTGTGCCTGTGGAGGGTTGTTAGCGACATGCCCCGTGATGTGTCGAGGCATGGAATACGTCTAAGTGAAGAACTCCACATGATAATGTTTTATACTCAAGTTTTCGAGTGAAATAGGAATATGATAGTGAGCATCGAAATAACTACTCACCAAGCTAGATCGACGTCAAGAGTTGGGACAGCAACTCTCATGGGATACACTGCAAGTATGTGAAAGTACCGCTCATACTTTGTAATGAGACGACTCATAGTGGAAGAAACCGTAGGCGAATGGATCCAGTCAATAGCATGCATCTTTTCGATGAAGGAGCTTTGTCGAATGACCGCCCCTACGAGATCGAGAGCAAAGATCGAGGAGTTCTCCCAGTATCGTGACATCATCCGTCGGGTCGCTATTTTCTCTGTTCGTTGCATTCTATTTGGAAACGTACTTTGGTTGACTTTTCGAACGATTGAATGATCAGCTATGGCTTCCTCGATCAACTTACGAATCTTGTCGACTGTGGCTGAAGGGCTCAAACGTGGATCGGTCTCAGCTACAATGGTCTTGGCGAGCCACTTCTTGATGAGTCGATTTGGAAATAGCTTCGGTTCATGTTTATCTTGGTTTGAGAGTTCAGGCCGTCCTAAGTGAAATTCAGTGTGTGTTTGGATTTCTGAAGGACAGTCTCGGGCGTTCTTACCGTCGATACTCAATATTGTACCGGGCATCGGAACATCTTTCAGAAGAAGCCTCTGAGTATCTCTCCGGAACTTCTGCGCCCTCAAAAGCTCGTGGTCGACCGCGACGCTACAAGACGCACATCGTACTCGGAATTGTCTTTCAGAGAACCCCTGCCCAGTTACTCCAGATCGGTCCGTCCATATTGAACCAGCAGTGCAAGTGGTCCACGGGACAGGCAGACTCCGGCTGCAGCCTGGACACTCTAAAGTGAGATTTGGTGGATCATGAAGGCTGTTCCACGCATATCCTGTCTCGGATTCGAAGAGCTGACAGGCCTTGTCGCTTGCGGTGTACTCGAAGGAACTATTATCGATGCAGTCATTGATAGCCGCCAAAGGTAGTCCTCTCCAGAAATTCATTTTTTGGTGTCTAATGCAATCTTCGAGGAAGTCCCGAGGATTTAGCAAATAGGAATGCCAGACCATGATGACATCTACGTAAAGGTTCAGTACCGAACAACAATAATAAGCGCAACGTCTCACCAAGCGGAGGCAATGTCTCCTTGCTGAAGAACAGGGGATGCCTGTCATGGTCAAAGTGTTCCGCGGCCATGGCTTTCTGTGACAACATTTCCACACCTGGCTCGACGGAGACTTGCCACCATTTTTCAAAGCGTCTAGCAGCCTTTGCTACATAGATTGCCCATCGCTTCTCACGAATTTTCAGTAACGTCTCGGCACGCTGCTGCTCATCCAAGCCTTGTGGAACGAAACCATCTCGGAGCCCAAACAAGCCATCATTGGTGGCGATATCTTCGCGAAGCTGATGAAAGGCCTCGAGGAGCTTAAGGTGAGCGATGCACTGGTCGGTCGTCGGCTTATCGGATTCCTCCAGCTTAAGTCTCGAAAAGGCGGCGGTGGTATCTGGTGGATCAATATCGTAGGCTGGTGGAGGCGATGGATTTTTGGGTGTAACGAGATTGTATTTTTCGGTGGCCATACGAGAAGTTCGAGGGGCGGAGACTCATATATATCTTAGGAATGACAGTCAGCATGGTGGCAGTGCTTCCTCCAGCCTTGGAACGATCGTCATCATGACCATGAACAGTGAGCCTTACGGCGGAGTAGCCATCAAGATGCCCTGAAGCTGAAGTCCCTTGCGATTTTGCTACTCGAGCCTAATTCAAATCCCACCACGTCGCACGTGCCGTTACGATCATCTCGTGGGGTTAGCCCTACCGGTGCGCAGACAAACCTTCTAGCGCATTTCTAGAGGATCGCAGCCTATCACGCTTCCAGCGCAAGCGATGGTCCAGTCTATAAATAACAACATCTCAACGATGTCCGAATCCTGAATCCTTTACTCCTCCGCACACAATACTGCTCTCCAGTGAGCACTAAGCCGGGTGGTGTGATGACCTAGATGAACAGCCCCATGGCTATGGAACCTTCAAGTCGGAAGTTCCATTTGCTACGTACCGTAGTTCGAACGTGATATGTGGAAATGCCCTGGTTGACTACGTTTATTCAGGCACTGTGAACGAGGAAGTTCTACAGTCATTCGGAACTTGGAGGTCCTGAGTCTCTCGTATCCATGGCCCAGCAAGCCAGATACGTCCTTATCGACCATCGGACTAAATACCAATTTGGGATGGAAAGGCGAGATTGATCAGTCTCATATGTTCGTTTGCCCAATTCTTCAAACTGGATAAAACTTGCTACTGACTTCGAATTAGTCCTAGCATCTGTTTCGAGAAGATAAAAAGTATCAATTGACTATTTGAATATCTCTACCGAGAAATCGGTTATAGTAGGGTAGCAACTTGGGGCCACTACTGGTGCCTTATTCTCCAAAGGCTGGCATTTTAAATAGCTCATGGCAGTCTCTTGCATATGGCCTTGCCTGAGGCCTTGTCATCTCGGTGTTACACACTATCCAACAACCCTTACACATCCATATTCTCTATCTATTGCCATCAAGACGCCGTGCCTTGACGCCATGGTGTACCAACGTCACAATTCCGTTCCAGACGGTTTAGCCATTGAACAGATCTTATCACCTCATAATCAGCCTAACCATCTTGACATTTTCGATAGCTGTCGGCTGCCGGATTGTCCGACCTTTGAGGAGAGTGGCAAGAGCGAAGAGTTTCAACTGAAAGCCGTGACGTTGACGGCGGTCAGAGAAAAACTACTGAGAAGCAGCAGGTGACCTCGTCATCAAAAAGATTTGCAGACATTTTCATCAGCATAGGCCTTGTAACGAGACAGTAGATCTGTCCATTCCAGCCCTCTGCCATCGATCTTCTGCGCCTGGAACGCATAATGAGATGCAACAGCTTTACCGTCCATCATGGCGTCTAATGAATTTTGTGTCAGTCACCTCTGGGTATAGCCTGATATGATCTAGGTAGGAAGGATAATTACTTACGTCTGCCAAGCTTCTGAGGAAGATCAACAGTCAGCCATTGCTCATCGTCCTCTGGAAACGGCCGGTTGTCAACGACGTCGTCGCCCCAGATGGCTATCATATTGATGCTCAATCGCTCGTATTGATAATCCCACGTGTCGAAATGGTACTTTTCTAAGCGGTCCCTCTCCAGATTATCTAGAAAGCTGTAGTGTTCTTGTGAAGCAATAGCCCAATTTGACCAGCCGGGGCCTGACTTGTCGTACGTGGTCTTGGTTATCGGTGTTCCATCCAATGTATATTCCGGCCCAAGTGGAAGCCAGCGATGATTATCATACGGAGGGTCGAACCATTCAAGGCGATCGAACGATGGGTCACCATCCCAGAGTGGCAGTTCCGAAGCACGCCATGAGGCTACTTTCGATGGCTTCGGAGGTATAAGCTCGGGTAGGTATGGAAGAATGGCACCCAGATGGTAGTGAACCCATGAAAGTGCTGGATTGTTGATACCATTTGCAGAAACGAGAAGGTACTCTGGGTGGCTGGACTTGGCAGCAACTAGACGTGAAACAGTCGAGTTACCGATGAATACCTAGACGACAAATCTTAGCACTCTAGGACCGACCAAAACCGAACGCAGCGGGCTGATCCGTACCACATCATCGTCAATCTTGACATACATGATCCCTCTTTCGAATATGTCCCAGACCTGCCCAAAATTGACGTTGATGTTTGGCAGATCGAACCTTGTGTAGCTGTCTGAAGTATTGACCAGCTGATCCAGCCATTTCAGATCTTCGACATCAGTGGTTTTCACGACAAAGAGCACTTGATCAAGTGATCCACCATTCTCCACTAAATTTTGCTGCGCACTGTGGGTCAGGCTACGAGAGTTTATTCCACTATGAGCTCTGAGCAACGCACTTTCAAATAGCAGTCCAAAATCTCGACCCTCGATCGTCTGCCGTAGAAGATCAGTCCTGTAGTCTTGAAGGACGAGGGAATTTCCGGGACAGCAATTTTGGGACCTCGGACTAGTCCCAAAGATGCTTCTCCTGGTTTGGCATTCAGAGTTGCAGGCTCAAACCTTTTCCCTGATCGAGATCTGTAGAGATGGAGAGTGGTGATTGAGAGAAAGGCCAAAAGAGAGGCTACTCCGAGCAACCTTGTTATTACAATGAGTGCTCGACGCCATGGGCGTAGATTTTCCGTCAAGATCTTATAATGTACATTTGGATAACGAGAAAGCTTCATTATGCCTCGACATGAAGGGAATACTTGAGTCTTGGAAAGAAGCAACCGTGATGAACAGAAGGCTTCACGCACAGCGAGAATTGGAAATGTGGTTTCATCCTTCTTGCGCCGCAATTCAACTCCCTTGCGCACGAGTTGTTTGTAATCCTCAAGGATGCGTTCTTTGCGGATGAGTGGTTCATAATCCTCAAGGATGCAGGATGCAGGATTTCAGCCGCAGTGCTGAGGCATCGATGAGCAAGGCATGGAGAGCAGGCAGCAGTGTTCCTACACGGAAATTACAGCAATATTATCAAGTTTCAAGAATGAACACGGCAAGATTGGCCGCGAACCGTAGCGAGCATAGAGTACTGATCGTATAAGACCTGCGCAAGAAAACCCCCTACGTCTTGCTACATGTTCAACTGGAATTATGCCTTTACGCATCGTGTTCTGTTCACTAAATGGCTTGTCCGAAATTCCCAAAAAATTTTACAAAACCTTTTTTCGATTGCGCGAATGCTTAAAATCACATCATTGCAACAATGAGCTTTAAGAATGCCTAAACTCTTTCGCAAATTATGATTTACGTACTTGTGAATTGAACATTGCGAAATTTAGCCCCGCACAGCAAATTTTCATCTCGCAACTGTTGAATCTCAGATGTGCTCAGAATCATTGGAATCGTCTCAGCATCGTGTCTACAATACGTATAAATTCGACGAGAAGAATCACATATCAGTTTAGCAACTGATATGAGTGTGCACAAGGTACTTGGGTGTAACGAAATCGAGGCTTGGTATACGATATGAGATGTAAACCGTAAGCCTCTTCGCCGTCGAGCAATGTTTCAGTGTCCAACGATAAACTGCTGGAAACAGACAGTGCTCCTATAATAGAACACAGAGACACATCGTTGGACTTGTGATGCGTCCGATTCTCAACAAGAGTTATGGCGGGTTTAAGCCCAATTCAATGTGTCCGAGGTTTCATGTTGAAAAGACAGACTTCTATTTTATAGCGCTAACCCGAAGAAAGGCCAACACTTGTACATTAAAACTTGAGCTCCGCAGAAAGGAAAATACCACCTTGAAGCAAAGACGGTAAAAGTCATTTACCATTTGCTCTTACGGAGTATTGCAACTATCCCGCCCTTCCTCCACCATTCAACTCTTCTTCCTTTTTCCAGTCTTTAGCTCTTCAACCATCTTCCATCCACATATCTACTTTTGCAACATCAGCGATCGCACATACTCATGAACCCCTGCACATCTGCACCTAATGCCACGAGCAATCTGCCATCATGCCTGACAGTCCTGATAAGATCAGCTGGTACAGAGCTGTCCTTGACACTTGCGACCTCACATTCTTGCACTCTCCTTACAACAAGCCAATCGGCGCACTCTTTAACCCAGAACCAAAGACGGTCTCAATATCAAAGTGATGTTGTACGCCAAGAACTCTCCCGTCGAAGCTCTTACCCCGGGAATGATCTTTGATGTCTATAACGATGATGGTACTAGGTGCGACCCTGATACCAGGCCCCATTACATCGTTCGCCAAACACTAAAGTTCAGTGAGATGAGGGGGTTAGTTCGGGGTTACAGTTGGTGGGGGGTTGGAAAAGTTGAGCCAGGGCCGAAACTTTTTTTTTTTGATTTCGACCCCGACTCAACTTTCTGCATATGCTAATCATGAGTTCAAAAATATTCCAACCTCGACTCAGCTTTCTGCATATGCTAATCATGAGCTCAAGAAACAGCAAGAGCGAAGTATTGAAGCCGTGCATATGCACAGCTTGAGCGAAACATCGAGAAAACAGCACAATCACAGATCATGCATATATCACGAATCGACTTTGCAGCGAAGATTCTTCTACATATGCTTAGCATATGCACAAACATGTGAATCATGAACTCAACTTGTGACATGCTCATTCACAAGCTATCGCTCATGTTATCTTCGTCAGATCTGCTCGTGATTTGCATTGCATGAAACTTGAGTGAGCTGAGTTTCTTTTTAGTATATGCACGATATATGCGAACTGCAACCCTCACTGTCTCACATTCAAATCATTTAGTCAATCTGTTATTTCATTCGCTTGATTTTCAGCGTTGATGCTTTCATTGTTCATCGATGATTCTTTATGCTCAGTTGATGCTGCGCATATGCTCAGTCGAGATCTTAGATATGAATTATTTTGTGGTCTTGCTTGATGATCTTGGCATATGCTTCGCATCGGCTTCGAAGCTTTTCCAACCCGACGTCAGATCTTGAATGTGCGGGGCATATGCCAATTTTAAAGTTCAATCCGACGCCAAGAATTTTTTCCGACCCCGGCTCAACTTTTTCAACCCCCCGGCCAGCTGTAACCCGGGTTAGTTCGCAAGTTCACCGTCAACTTTGACAACATCAAACACACCATGGTCTCGCACAATTTATTTAACGACTTTGATCTCTGGGATGAATCTATCGACCGTGCCGTTGAAGCTCTCCGGGCTATCTTTGAGCGGGATGCTGTTCAGTTCGATGTCTACATTAGGGATGAGTACAAGAATCGACTTAAGATTCCGCCAAGAACACCTTCAGACTTCTTTGTCGTGAGATTGAGGAGTGTAATATCTTTCGGTACTTCTACACCCAGCGCTTACAGAAAATTGACGATCCCCACAACATCGATACGGGCACTTCGATCAAGCCAAAGGCCGACCGTCCATCGATGACCACCTATCCTCCAACTTCCTGCTCAACAGTCTTTGAGACGACTACCCGCCTTGGCGTTGCTGTGATGGAAGGCTTGGAAGACACACAGGCCAAGGTACTAGAGCTCAATGCCAAGGTTGCCACGATCCGTGTTCTTGAGGCTTTGGGTGCTGGAGACGCCGAATATGTTGGCTTTCTCGTCGTTACGACCGAATTTCGCATTATGCCTAGGGACACTCTTCACATCAATTTCCGCTTGGAAAACAATATTCACTGATGAAGATTGGGAGTGTCGTTCTCAAGCCACTCAACTAGTGTCTTCAAGGTGAAATCGTCGGCGTCCTCAAACGTTCTCGCAAACCAATCCCACCTGATGCAACTACCGCTGAAAAGACGCAATTCCGACCTTACCAGAAAACCAAAGTTCCTTTCACTAAAGCTCGTGCTAATTCTCTCGAGGAGGCCCGCGCATATCTTGAGGGGTCAAAGCCCGTTCGCTGCTTAGTTACCTATCAAGCTTCGGACAAGTCGAAGTCTCGTATCATTTTAGGCCTGAATGCAGTCGTCCATGGGTTTCGACCGGTTCAGACACGCAAACGTGGTGCACCAGCTCGTGAAGTATCCAACTCGATCAAAGAATTGGGCTGAATTTTTGCTCATGCACGACGCTCGCACAGCCGGTAGTCGCGATCTGTTTCCAATGCCCATTTCCAAGGAATACTTAAGCCTTTTGACGGACGAAGACCATGTCAAGGTTATCAGATATCTTTGCAATGCTCCAGTCAGTTACAACAAGCTTTGCCTGGCTCTGGTCAATGGCTTCGCAGGCTCGGGTAAATTGTTTTTCGCCGCCACAATCATCGTTGCCCGCTTTCTTGGAAATCCTGACGAGCACATCCTTTGTTTAGCTGCCGCCAACAAGCCCACAAATGTCTTGATTCGAAAAGTCAACTTTGCTCTCGAGACAGCCAAGACATCAAACCCCAAATATCAGGAACTTCTTGCAAATCGTGTTGCCGTCCGAGTTTATACCGACCAGTCTGAATCCTCATACATCATCAGCTTGGCCGAGGATCGTTATCGTACGCAGCCGTCGCATTCACACGTCGTTGGAAAGGAAGCTGTTCACGAAGGCGCCGACAACGAATTGAGTTTCTTCGGTCCTCTCTTGGAAGGTGGTGTTGTAGATCTCAATCATCCTTCCGTACCTCCCGGATTGGAGGAACACAACGTCGCCATTGAGATGGTTCAAACCTCCAACCGTCAACTTCGGCCAAATTTTTCAGGGTTTCGAGAAAGGCGATTCTCGCAGCCAGAGTACAGCATTGTAAACCGCGCTATCCATTATGCCTACGACAACCCAGTGACTTGGTCTGACTTTTCATCATTGCTCGAGAGATACAGCGAAGAGGGTCCCACCGTGCTTCCAGAGGATTTACACAGATTCAAAGATATTACCAAGACTCTCCTTGGCACTACAAAAGGTCTTGCCGATGCCGTCGGAGTCACTATCAATGCCCTCGGCAGTGCTAGCATTCGTACAAACTTCGGCAAATTCAAGCTTGTTATCCTTGATGAAGGAGGCGTGGTCGACTTAGCCCAGTTACTAATAACAATCGCTAGTGTATATTTCGATAATCTTATCATTTTTGGTGATGATAACCAACTTGATCCGGCAGCTCCGCAAGTGTCTGGACCATTCGGTTGTACTAGAGAACTTAGTCAATCCGTCATCACGTACATTCGTTCCAACCACTGGAAGTCAGCAAGCCTTTATCTGCAGCGTCAAGGTCCTCCCAATATCTCCGTCGTGTCCTCACCACTATTCTACCGCGGGGAAATCAAAGATGCACCATGCACGTCTCACCCAGATTCCCATCCAAAGACGTTAATATTCTTAGACTTCTTCAAGAAGCTATTCCCTGAAGTTTCAAGTGACCTTCCTCATCGATACCTAGATGTTAGAGGCCATAACGAGATCAAGAATAATACTACAGGCTCGTGGATGAATGTGGATACTGCGGCAATCATCGTCCTATCGTCGAACAAGGCATTTTTTCTGGTGTATTCAAAGCATCTAATGTTCCACACATTAATCACTACATGGCTCAGCAAAAGATCTTCCGCCCTGCGTACGCGAAGCTCGCTATAGAACTCCCTGGTCAAGGATTCGAGAGCATCATGGACTATACCACCGACACGTTCCAAGGTGATGGAGGGCCTTGTCCGTTTGCCGATCCAGTCCGTACCGAACAACTCGGCTTCACCAACAACAAGGGCCGTAATTGTGTCATGTAGACTCGCGGAGAAGATTTCTGCATTGTCGTCGGCAATCCTACTAATCTGCATACCAACAACATGCGCGGCGTTCCGTATCTCAGCCGAGCATTTGATATTGCCAAGAAGAATAAGTGCTGCGTTACAATCAAGCTTGATGGACCTCATGGCCCTCTTATGAATCATCGATACGTTCATCCTCGTGTTATCTAAAACTAACGTGGATCCTGAGGCGCAAGTTGAGATGCACGTCAAAATTGAGTGAGAATTCCCAAAACATCCTAATCCATATTAGTATTACGCCACACGGTAAATCTTTCATTTATGTTGAAATATGCTATACATACCTGAATAGGATTGTTCCAAATCGTGTTCACATTTTGGCCGATTCGTAAACTCAACAATTCAGTGCTTCACCCAGTGCTTCATATATGCTTCATATATGCTCCACCCAGAGCTCCATGTTTGCCTCATCCAGTGTTCCATCAAGTGTTCCATCCAGTGTTCCATTCAGTGCTCCAAATTTGCCCCATCCAATATTCCATCCAGTGCTCCACCCAGTACTCCATATTTGCTCCATCCAGTGCATCATTCAGTATAATCATACAGGCAAATTGAAAAGAACTCGTGTGACGACGTGTACGAAACTGAAATTTTTGATGTTTGATCACCTGACTGCGGAACGTTACTCGATATTTGACCAATTGGATTGAAGCTTAGATAGAATAGGTATGGTTGCAGTACCTTAGGCGTAATCGGTATCAATGATGTTATATAAACCACGCAAGGGCCTTCAAGGTAGTACGCGCCTCAACAACAGGACGTTGTTGTTCGTTTTCCTCGTACGCCCATTGTCGTACTGAAGGTTGCGGTCCGTTATCCGACCGAGGGGGACCTTCGGTACCGTATGTCGCTGTCTGACCCTTGAGATACTTGGGTTATCAGTAGATCATCCGGGCCTTGTACTGAAGGGGAAGGTTTGCGGCAACCAACCTCTCGCTCGCTCGTACTCTTCGTCTACTTGTTGTTTTTCTCCATGTCTTCTGCAAGATTGTGTGGGTGGGTTGTGACTTGCAAGGCATCACCACAGCTAGCCTCTCAGAGCTAGAGAGTACTGCTACCACCTGCCAGATCTGTCTGGCTATGCGGTGCTACCTAAGGTACTTTATCAGAGCACTTACGACGTCACCGCTGGCCGGGCTTAACCATCATTACTTTGTTCAACAAAAATCAATTGTGTTGAGCAATCATCATTCGAGCGTGAGTGGTGAGTGTTTGCTGCTTCCTGCAGAGTCAAACTAAGGTACTGAGTCAGTCAGATGGTCACGTTCTCAATAGATACCCGAAGCCAGAGTGTCACGAATACCTCATAGTCGAGCTTCCCCGCGAGATAGCTCAGCAAGCCGACGGCGCAAGGCTATCTTCATGCTTATAGCAACGACATGGCGATTGATTATTCATGGTGATAGCACCCTACCGTACGAGGTTAGCACCTACACGTACATGGTAGCAGCTGTCTTGCCTTATCTCGAGATAAAGGGTATTCAGCAACCGCGACTTTGATTCACTAGACGTTCCTACGGAGGTGGCAGGTCGCAGTAGCAATCCCCTCGCAGGATGGTTTCGTTCTTTGCAGGAAAGATGCCTGTCTATCCCATCCAGTCAAACCAGTGCTGTCTACTAGACACATCCCTCTGTCCAATACATGCAACTTCTTCATAGCTCACCACCACCGCTGCCATGGTGCTACTTTCAGTCCGCATCTATTTCCTTTTTCAACCCATGTACATGCAATATATGGTAATTGTATTCCCATGTACCAACGAGCTAAGATAGCGTCGAGCCTCGGCGGGACTGCTGGCATGACCTCCTGACCTCTCGTTTCCTCCCATGGTTGCCTACTTGTGTCTCCCCATGGAGCTATCTGTCCCGTCTTGACACAAATGCGGTCATCCGCTGCAATAGTCAGAATCTATGCAGTTACACGCAGGACCAACATGGTGGTGAAGCTTCAAGGTGTTAGCACACCGTCTTCGGACCCATCGCCTCCTTTCTGCAACCTCGATGTTCTTATCATTTACCGGAGCCTGGAGTACGGGCTTGGCAACCTCATGCGGACTTTCCTCGTGTTGGCTATGCTATATAAGACGCTCCTTTCTCCTCCATTGTCATTGTTCCGTTAGCTTTCTCGAGACCGCAAATCGACGCAGTATTCAATATGCGCGTCTCCCTTGTAGTTCTGTGTGCTTTTGCGGCGAGCGCCGCTGCCTTACCCGCATCTACTCGCTATGTAGTTCACGAAAAGCGCGGAAATGAAGCTAGCTGGTCTGAGGTCTCGCATACAAAACCTGACAAACGTATCACGTTGCCAGTCCGCATAGGTCTGAAACAGACCAACCTTGATCAGGGTCATGATATCCTCATGGATATTGCCAATCCTGACAGCAAAAACTACGGAAAGCACTGGAATGCCCAGCAGGTGAGTATAATGCTCTTTGATCTCAACCGAATGATCGACAAACGCTAAGTTTAACAGGTTGCCGAATTTTTCGCACCCACGCAAGGATCAGTGGATGCCGTTCATGATTGGCTTACTTCGTCTGGAATCGAGACGTCGCGGATTGTCCCATCCATGGGAAGGAATTGGTTGAATCTCAACGCCACAATTGGTGAAGTAGAAGCTCTGCTGCGGACAGAGTACAAATTCTACGGTCACGAATCTGGTCAAGGCCATCTTGCTTGTGACGAGTACAGCGTTCCTGAGACCGTCAGACAGCACGTTGACTTCATCATGCCAACTGTTCACTTTGACACGAAGATCTCAGAATCCGACAAAGAACGAACTAAACGCGATTTACCGACGAATCTCAAACCTGGAGATCCCAACAATATCGGCTTCAAGCCGAAAAAGGGTAAAGTAATTGCGGGTCCTAATATCGTTCCCGCTACAGACGCCTATACGCTTTCCAACTGCAACACTTATGTCACTCCCGAATGTCTTCGAGCCCTCTATAGCTTCAGTAATGGAACCCTAGCGAAGTCCTCGTACGGTATCGTGGAATACACACCGCAAGCGTACCTTCAATCTGATCTCAACCTATTCTACGCCAACTTGGCCCGCGAGATTCCCTCGGGAGATGGACCAATCTTTGATTCTATTGATGGAGGTGTCGACCAAACCACTACCCAGAGCTTCAACGACAACGGAGAGTCAGATCTTGACTTGCAGTACGCGATAGCATTGGTCTACCCTCAAAAAGTGACCCTCTATCAGACTGGTGATCTCGTGATCGGTGCCTCCTTCAACAACTTCATCGAAGGCATTGACGCTTCCTACTGCACGTCAGGCGGTGGAGACAACCCGACATAGTAAGCAAATCCTGTGTCCAAAACCTGAAGAATAACGTCTAACACCCCACAGCGACAGCATCTACCCAGACCCCAACTCCGGCGGCTACAAAAGCAAAGACTGCGGCAAATACGCCCCCACCGCTGTCATCTCCACCTCATACGGTTATAACGAAGCGGACCTCACCCCTGCCTACGAAGTCCGCCAATGCAACGAATACATGAAACTTGGGATGCAGGGTGTAACCGTTCTCTACTCCAGTGGCGATTATGGCGTAGCTGGCAACGGCGGCGCATGCTGCACCAGAGCCAAATGCGCAGGCGGTACCTACAACGGCGGCGGCTCAGGGACTTTCAACCCCTCTTTTCCGGCCACCTGCCCGTACGTGACTGCCGTCGGCGCTACGCAAATAGTGCCCGGTGCCAGCGTCACGGCTCCTGAAGAAGCCTGCGAAACCGTCATCTACTCTGGAGGTGGATTTTCCAATGTTTTTGCCCAGCCCTCGTACCAATCCTCGGCCGTCAAATCCTACTACGCCAACCACAAACCCGCGTACACCGCCACAAAGTATAACAACTCCCAAACCGTCCGTGGCTATCCTGACGTGTCCGCAAATGGGGCAAACTATGTGGTTGCGGTCGACGGCACCCTCAGCCTCATCTACGGCACCTCGGCCTCCTCGCCCACTTTCGGCTCCGTCATTACGCTCATCAACGAGCAGCGCGCCAACTCTGGAAAAGGCGCTGTGGGGTTCATCAACCCGACGCTTTATAGCAACCCGAGCATGATGAACGACATCACGAGTGGCGGGAATCAGGGGTGTGGAACGGCTGGTTTTACGGCGGTGAGCGGGTGGGATCCGGTGACGGGACTGGGGACGCCGAATTACTCGAAGATGTTGCCGGTGTTTATGGCGTTGCCCTAGTGTGCCCGGGGGAGGGTAGTGGAGTCGCTGGTGTTTGTGGGGGGGGGGAGGGGGGGGATAGGGGGGGTGAGGTTAGCCACTCTGTAGGAGATGTGTGGGGTATTTAGCCGACGGTGCTGGCAGAGACGATAATGGGAGCCTCCTTCATCTGGCTACACGTCGCATCAATTGCCATGCGTATAACATCTACTTTGTTCATTCCAGAAGAATTCCCTGCATTCGCATCCCCTTCACCAGCGAGACCCATTGATTGCTTCAACTCCAGTCTAGCATAAATAACGCATCTCAATCATCTCCATCCACCACCATAGCTTGACCAGACCAATCACGATCACGATCTTCTACAAAACTTCTCAATTCAATCAATATTCCAAGCCTACTAATCAAAACCTTGCGCAACAAGAAAGGAAACTATGTAATGCTTTTGAATCGATGCGGAAATAAAACAGTCGAGGAAATCGCACATGAACCTCCTCTTTAATCTCTGAGTGCATTTGTTTTGCAACGAAACAATGATTTTGAAAAACGTTGCTATTGAATAATAGACTACCTCTCCATCCGATCGATCTCTCGCTGACTCGGTGGGTTCCCCCACTTATTCCATCTAGTGTTCCACTCTGTGCTTCGTACATGCTTCATATTTTGCTCCATCCAGTGTTCCATTCAATGCTTCATTCAGCGTCATCATACAAAGGAAATTGGAAAAGAACTGAAAAAGACGTGTAACGAATCTGAAGATTTTGATGTTCGATCACCTGACTGCGGGACGGGAAGTCACGTGGTTGTTACTTTCTTGACCAATCGGATTGACGGGCTGAAGATTCCGAAATCATATATATTAGATGCCCGTTTCACTCTTCGACATTGCGCCATAAAGCAAGACTCGTCGAATTGGGCAAGTACTTTGTTTGCGAAGAGAGTATGGTTAGGCTGTTCTATCAATGACTTCGGGATACAGTCTGAGGGGATTAGGTGGTGTAGAGACCTAGTCGACTGTCGAAGTCTTGGTCAACTCGTAGACACTAGAGTACGGCTATCAGCTGTCAAGATTGCATTAGCACTTCAACTCGCCGGATAACGTCGCGTGATGAATTCTGTTACTGTTGGGTGTAGGAGACACGATTTCGATATTCTGAGAGACTTTTAGCAGTGGACTGGTAACCCCACACACCGAATAACCATTTTTCGCCGCGCGACGTGGTTGTTGCGACTGTTGGCCGTAGACTACGTGGTTTGGGTACATGGTATGCTCATTAGCTTGTGGTGTGTGTGGTGTGCTTTGTAGGCAATTTTTGAAATCTGGTCTGGCAAGGAGGAGTATATTGCTTCTGTTGATCGCTGAGGACATAGCATGGAAGGATTGGCCTGCCGCACTGTTTGATGTTGTTTGGCATGCTTGGATGCGAAAGATTTTCAGAAGTGGTGGAGAGGTCTAGATCAGCGATACAGCAGACATCCGGTCGGTACTGTGGCAGTCAAGAGTAGTGTCCTTCCACTCAGTAGCGTGGCCTTCGGAGGAAGTGTTGAACAGAGTCGATGAGTGCGGCCTGAGTGGAAAGGGTGCTTAGGCCGCAGTAGCTTTGTTGGTTCTCGCTTGCATCCTTCAGGTTAGGGATATCGATTGGTTCTGCCAGCAAAGGTCTTGCGCTTATGCATTGTCAATCCTCCATTATTCGTAGATCACGTTGCACGGTTGCGCTGGCCTCAACGGTTTGGTTTCCCCAGATAAAGCTTATCTGTATCCCCGGTGGTCCCCACATGTATTCGCCGGCCCCGCCCTCATGTTGCGTTCCAGCGACCCGGTTGCTTCTATCGTCCCATGATGTACTGTATTCATCTCTTTCCGCCATCATTCCTGTGCTAGGCTTTGATCATCTTATCTGATAAAGCATTCTTCGTGTGCCTGCTCTTGGTTTCGATGGGAGACCACGAGGCGTACCTGCTGCGGTAGAGGTTAGAGATCATTGGAGTAAGTTGAGATTGTTTGGCAATTTTCCTTACACGTGGGGTTATTCAAGGCCGAGGCCAGGACGAACATCGACGGATTGCAAGCAAACTTCGAAGGGTTGAAGATTGTCTAGAGATGTGAGTGTTCGAGATTGATTGCTAAAGAACTCGGCTGGGAACAAAAATTAGCATGTCTTTTTAGATGGTATCTTCGCCATCGAAATCCAGGGAAATAATCGATCAGAAGCGAAGGTAAGCTGCTTGAAGTGGAAAGTTGACCGAACACGATAAGCTGCGGTAGATAAGACTAGCCAGGTTTACCTGAAAGCCCTAACCCTAGTGGCTCCATTCTTTTGTTCTCCATAAGGTAGGGTTTCAATGCAGGTTTAGGATGGTACATTCTGAGGCAACAAGCGTTGAATGATGTGATGAAAGAAATCGAGGCGTGAGGATTTCACCTTTAGTAAAGTAGTGTTTTCACCAACAACTCATTCGGCGACTCTACCTGAACCACTATGCACTCGAACTCGTAGCAGGCAGTCACAGCACTCTAGGAAGAGCTGCCATGCGATTGAGAAGCCTAGAACACACATGTACAAAGAACAGCGTCGATCTCTAGTGCTGTGGAAGTGGCCTGTTCGGTTTCAAGGACTTTAAAAGCCCTAAGAGATACACAGAAAGTGAACCAATTACCTTAATATTGTTGTGCGCTAGGTAGATAACGTGCATCTTCTCGGCACGCATGCTGAATTTAGTTTAGTTAAGTAGTGTATTTGAACGTCACTGTTCTGATGAGTAGAGACATGTTCATCGGTGTCGCCGGAACATCTTTGAGACTGTTCTATATCTCTGTCTTAGAAACCTTGCTCGCTGGAAAATCAAGGGACGAGATAGGTAATGCAGATTCCAACATACACTACAAGTGAGTAACATGATGGAGATTCAGTATGCACGTTGTACGTACCGAATAAGACCTAGAAGATTAAGGGAAATAATGTAATAATATTAAGACTTTTCTGAAGAAGAACAATGGCTGGCGAGAACGAGAGCAACGAGCACGGTCACTCATGATAATACCTTGTTGCATGCTGCCCATGATGCAAAGCTGCATGTGGCATAGATATGGTGAACCGGAGATGCTGACCATTCAACGATGATATTTGAGGCTTTCCTTGCTCGATCTGAGCTTAAAGGACATCGTCTTGGTTTGAAGCTCAGAGCTCGAACCTTTCTAATGAGCATTATCAACATCCTGAGGTACAATGTTCGATCTAGACATGTCGAAGTTGTTGCGCCATAGTTCTGTGATCAGACGTCTGTAGTAACAATGATCAAAGCACATATACATTTTGATCTTTCATGATTCTCGTACCATAGCATTGATTAGTGCAACATCTTTCTCACCGGTCAGAGAATGATAATCATCTGAAAGATCACAGCATCAGAATTGAACTTTCAAACCATTCTAAGATGCCTTTGATCATACAGGTAATAGGCGAGAAATATCATTTCCTGTTGGTTGGTCGGAATTGATTGAGCATGAATAGCTTGATCGAACGAACCTAAGCTGCCGCGGAAGCAGACATACCTTCAATGAGCAAGAGAATCGAAGAAGAAACCTCTCGCAGTATGAGTCAACGATCTTTGATTGTCTAAGATTAATGAGACTATACGAATACAATGAGATATTGTATAGTTTATAAGGGCGGGTTATAGACTTGATCAGTGCAAGCCTTCTAAACATTTTCGTGTGACGCAAGTCTTAGTAAGTACTGTTGGAATACGAGTTCATATGGGGGCATATTGACATTTTGGTTGTTGTTGTTAGGAGGCTATCTAGGAGGTGTAAGGTGAAAACTCTACTAGCGGGCCCCAGCCCTACCAGCCCTATGAAGGCGGCGATTACCATCTCCCCTATTTCCAACAAGTACTTCTCTTAGATGTATGCTTAAGGATTCTAAGAGAAGTCAGTGGAGGCTCGCGAAATAGCAGATATTCAGAGTTGTAGCGATAATGATATTGCTGCTTCAGTGCTACGATTGAGCAGAAAACCGTCCGAAGAGCCTTATATAGTAGTGTTCGGTAGGGATGTACCCACCTACGTCCACAAGATAGCCCCAAGGCGGCCTGAATTCAAGATGACCAGAACCCTGTCAGACGTAGTGACCATTCGATGTGGCTTATCAATTAACCACATCGAGGGTGGTAAACAGTTTCATATTGTTAACACTTCGACATCTTTTTGCTGGTCTTGAAAATTCAACGTACAACAACGAGGCTGAAGCCTCGGAACCAATCGGACGGTACTTGACAGAACAGGCCTGGCCAAAACAGAGAGAAGACCTTATCTTGGCATTTCACCATCGTACAATTCTTCGCCTCGTACAGGTGTTTTCTGCCGTGACTGAATGAAAGCTCGCACACAGACTTCATTGCTGAGGCTCAATCTGTTGACAAGGGATTTCCTACCCGGAGGGAACACGCTCCCGATGTATGCGTTTCACATTTGGGCCAGGGTGAGGTGATACCATAGCTTGTCTTAAGCGTAGATCGTTTCCCATTCTCACCGGTGGGGTCCAAGAAGGCCTAGAAGGCAGTTTCCACATCGTGCCCTACGTGACTCTTTTCCATAGCGTTATGAAAGGCCCTGATATATACCTTCTGCTCGCTCTCTTCTTGAGAGCTATTCTGCTTATGAGATCGAAGGAAACCTGCCATTGTTGCCGCGGTCGTACGTGCGTTGCGATAGAGTATTGACGCGGTCTAATCCTAGTACCTGAGGCGGAAGAGCTTGGAAGTTGTGGATTTCGATGTCGCTTCGATGCTGTTCAAGAAGACAGAGGGACTCTTTGACGCGCTGATCATGTGAAACAAGTGCACATAGCGCTCTGAGCTAACGTTAGTCTTGCCAATAAGTGATGTCTAGGTAAAAAGAAGGAACGCACCTGATCTGTGTTGCTGAAGAATTGTTAGCAAGAAACATTTTTGAACGAGCAAAACAGATATTACGACCAGTAAAGTGAAGTGCCAACCACTCTTCAATAAGACATCGACAAGTCATTCAGATGGCTGAGCATTACCATATTCATTTGATTAACAGGGCCATGTACGAAGTGAACATGAACACGACATCTCGTGATCTTGAAGGGTGAGGAATATACTCGATGCCGGCAGTTCCGACGTCGAAAGACTTCGAAAAGTTACAAAAGTATAGCTCACCCTCGGTCAACCCAAGGCAGCATGTATTTACGCCAGTTCATCAAGTGTCGATCGTGATTAAGCAACAAGAGAAATAGAATCAACGCGACTGCAATGTCTGTGAAGAAGCCTTGCTGAATACACACTGCAAGTAAGATGAGATGTGAAATTCTAAAAAAAACCCTCTCTAGCTCTTCACTGAAGCTTGTTACTGCTACTGCAAGTTGGGAAGCTTACCTCCTGAAGCTGAGAAATGGAAAGGATGTCGATGTCGTGTGTATGAGTAAGACGAGATTTCTGCTACGCATTGTGGGGCTTGCTACGAAAATGAAGGCCTCTTGGGCCATCGGATAATCGATCTCGATTAACGTAATGAGACTTCAGACCATGTGTGGTAAGTATTTCATGACCTGCTTGCGTATTGACAACGGCAACGGGTTCTTTAAGTGAACACACACCAACATCGTATAGAGTGTGCCACAGACAACGGAAATTGTCTATTTTCATGTTGAGAAACCTTAAGGTTAAAGTAATTTCCGTTGAACAGAACCGCGCTTATTCTGCATACTTTACCCTAAAACCCTAATTAAAGTAGTCACTTTGCCGACTGTGCTTGCCATATTATTACTGGTGTTGTTTTCCCCCGCATTGTTCAACTTGGCTGCTCTGACCTTCAACGAACTTTGATCGTCTTTTCTAGCAAATTGTGTCCTCAGTCCCCATCCCTCCACACTATTTTTGTCGCCTTTCATCATTTTTTTCTGGCTGCTGGAGGAGCATAACATGGTAGTTGTAGAGGGTTTGAGGAAGCGTCGCTCGAGCGCCGGGATTTGCTTTCGATTCCTGATAACACCGTTTGTAGATCTCCTCGGTTGCAAAGACTCGATTGGGGCTAGACGGGCAGGACAGAGCGAGGAATGGAGTCCGGACTCTGAGATATTGAACGCCTGCTCGATGGCTGGTTGTTCGCGCAGATAATGTGCATTCTCCTTCAAGGAGTTTCGTTGGCAGTTCGCTTATGTATGGCGAAGAGTACCGGGCGCGTATGGCAGGTTGAGCTTATCAGTTCTAAAATCTTTAGTGATCAGCTCCGCAGTATCTTATGCACTCCATCTCAAGATTTCATCGAGTCAACCTAGCCGTTTTATCCCGCTGAAGACTGGTAAGTTGAGCCTTCTCTCCTTCGAAAGGGATTCTGTGCCTCACACTTGACGTTTGACGTCCAGATTTCCCTGCTAGGATTGTGCGGTTAAACTAGGCGCTTCCGTAGAAGAAAGGTACAGGGCTGCAATTGAACATGGAGTAACTCTACCAGTCCAAAGAAGAAGACCCCAGTACATCTCTAACGCCTTTTGGCTTCGTTGTCGATCACATTCCGCAGCTAAGGAGGCTACCAAGAATGTATTAGCGGAAATAGGATACCGTGTGCACTACCGCGCTCCAGGCGTGATAGTTCCCAAATCCATGTAGCAAGCTCCTGCAGAGCGCCAACGCAGAGCGCCAAAGCGGTATCTGACCATGCATCAGATGTCAGCCGACGTCTGGGGCACGATATTGCTCGATCGTTGGATTCGCCTAGGTCAATGAGTAGACTCGAGTTTCGTCCGTATTCTTGGAATATGTATATGTAGGAAATAAAGGAGAGTGCTAGAGAGAGTTTTGGTAAGTCGCGATTATGTAACATAACAGGAAAGAGCACTTGAGACCATGCCATAAAGCCACGATCTCCAACATTACTGTGTGAGTGCACAATAGAGGAACTCAGGGTCGAGCGGACAGCTTGTTGGTATTGACTTGACAAAACCAAAATGGTCAAAGTTACTAACATGGGAAATTCGATTTCAATAGAGAGTAAACCGTCAGGAGAGTTTTCGATGGAAGGATGTCGGGATATCGGTCCAGCGAGCAGCTCGATCTTCATTTCAAAGAGGCAAATCGGGAAGCCAGAAGCCTACACTCAAGATTATTATAGTCGCCTCAGCAAATGCAGGATCCTTTTGTTGCGTTCAATACCTTGCACGAACTTACTTGCTCGATTTGGGTGCTTTGGCAAAGGCTGCCCAAACCCTCAGTACCCACAACATGTCCGCCCTGGAGAGTACAGTTGAAACTAGCACCAGACTTGATGTGGCACGGGACTATCCGCCATTCTCCATCGCTGATTACCAGAATGTAACCCTCATTGTTTCCGTGTGTAAAGAAATCACTCAATCATTACCGATCTTCCTGAACTCTAACTTCGATAAAAGCTTGTGGCCGGAACGTCGAGTCCACACTCTTCACAAACATATGTACTGCCATGCAATTTTTTGTTGAATGCGTTTATGCGGGCGATTGGGGTCCGATCTACTTGGTAGAACCGCCTCATCTGTGCTAAATGCTTAAGCTGCTGTATTGATAAGTGTGTCTCGAAGATAGGACAAGGGCGAGAATGAAGACCATACAACGAAATATCTGGAGATCGATGTGTGCGGATCATCTCGACGCTTTGTGTGGGTATTGAGACACTTGGTTCTCGAATAAGGTATAGTAAGTGCAATCCATAGAGGCTCTTGGTTTCTGTGACGTATCTTCTTTGATGAGTAAGCTCTGTTTCGAAGCATGCCAAAGTTGAAAGGGCGACGTCAAGCCATTAACAGAAATAGATCTCCTATACCATAGTCACCGACCTCTGCTATCACATGCCTCTCTTTTGCACGGTCGAATCATCCTCGTCTTGCCGCATTACCAAGTATAAGCCATACCGAGTGAGTGGCCAGACTTGTGGCGGTGAAAACGGACAGGCCGCCCAGGTTTTTAAAAAGGAAATTTGCCAACTATGCCGCCGTCAGCGTCCTATCAGGGGCCGTAGCGTGATGGAAACACATACCAGGCAGTTTATTCGCTGACTTGCAAAGGTGAGTGACAGAAGAGATGGCCCTGCTTCGCTAAGTTGTCCAGTCATTCTGAATGGGGTATCCATAAGATTTCTGGGTACGGAGGCTGACGTGTGGATCAAAATAGCATGGCCAAGGACTTACTACTTTATAGAGGCGCTTCAAGCCTAGACTAGTATAATAGTCCTGTCCTGGCAATTATAGATCGCACATCCCTTCGTTATCGCAGACTCCAACGCCCCTGCCACGGCTTGGTGGAAGCAGACTGTAGATGCTACCATCGGTGCCCAGTTGTTTCAACAGTAATCTTCATAGAAAGGGTAGGCTCGCGGGCTACTCGAACTGTATTGGATATTGTGAGAAGCCAGTCCTTTTGCTGTCCAGATACAGGGCAAAGGTGGAGAGAGCCCAAAACCTGCCCGGATACTGCCTTCTTGCTTGGTCTCTGGCTATTTGTTTGCGCAGGGGTTTACTGCCCTAGCTATGGGCTGTCTATTGTCCCATTTGCCACGCTGTTCAGTGTAGGTTCGAGAAGAGTTGGTCAAGGACGTCGAAATGGCCGAGACTTGAAGGATGCTCTTGCATAGGCAGAGCCTTTGTTAAGAGATACCTAGGGCGCGATGGCTCTTCCAAAGATTCGGTGAATATGCACTAGAATGGCCATGAAGATACCGTTGTCCGTGCTCACTATGTACTCCGAAATTGTTTGGCACCAACGTTGAGATCGGCGGCGGTTGGAGTTTTGTTGCAGATAGGGAGAGATGTTGGTAAGCAAAACCAAAGTGTGGTCTATATATGGCGTCGCTTCGTCTACGGTCAGTTCGAGTCTCGACATTGCTGTCGATGGTTCCAAGGAGCTTTGGAGGAGTTGCTGTGAAGCTGATGAGATCAGATAGATGCTACGCGCCCAAGTCAAAGTAGTTTAAGCAGCATCTAAATTCGATCCTCGCCTTGGAGGGGAAGGTACGGTGCTTGAGCTGTTTTGAGGAAAACTAGAGGCTCTTCGAAGGTTTGGATGAGGCTGTTGCCAGCAACTGCAATGGTCCACAACGGACCTCACGCTTTCCTCTCCCGACACGTCTATCACTGCAAAAGGCCCGCCATCTGACTTTTCTGCGCGAAGTGATCATTTGCATCGAGGGTTTCGATGTCTGCTATTGTCGCGAAGGCATGAAGTGTTGGAGAAAACTTCCGATACCTTAGGAAGAGCAAGACTTCTTTTCGTTGTTGACAAGGCTGACCGATACGAGGCTATGATTGGGCAAAATCTGGACGCAACCATCTCACTATGACGCAGGAAACCTCCTTATCCTGCAGCTACAAAGTCCAGGCCAGCAACCCACTGCCGCCCCTATTAAATGCCCAATCTTACTAGGAGCATATGCAAGGAGGCAGGCGATGGGGGTTGTCCTGCTTATAACCCGCTCTCAAAGGACCATGGAATATGCGCCTTTTATTGGGCAAGGCCTCGGTTGCCGAGGGTAAAGGTTTTTGTGACAGCGTTTCTATCTGCTTGCTCGAGGTCTCTCTTTCGGAAGGTACCTTATAATACATATTCCAGATTCTACACGATATTTTGCTCGAGGTAACAAAGACAGGGGGTACAATCAACATACAGGCCGGATTCCCGTTGACGATATATCAACTATAAAGTTGCCCAGCAATAACCGATCAAATGTACCTCATGTTGACGTTTTGACGATCAACATGTCTTGCCTTAGGGCAACTCTCATAGTAGAAGAACTAGAGCTCTTCGGGACGGATTAGTGCATTACGGTCTTAGTGTTGAAGGAAGACTTGGCTACCCCGGGTAAGGCACGACCGGCGAATACCCTAAGGCACTCCTTCTACAACAGCGCAAACCTTCCTTTATGATCTTCTCTAGGGCAGGACACTCTCATTCTCCCCTTGACAATAAACTATCTAGGCATCCATCATTTATCTATGCTCGGACCGTCCCGCATCAGACTGCAATGCACGTCTCCACAGAAACAAGTCCGCTGAAGTGGCAAATAGAGGCCCGGAGATTTTCAACAGCTCATCTTTCTTCCAGCACTGTCTATGTGGGCCAGATCCGAAATGATGAAGCATAATGCGGATAGCCCTGCATGTATGCGAAGTGTCGTTCATTGGCACTGAATTATGACTTCCAGCTTTGGTGGCAAGCGCATAGACGACCTCAGGTGTCCAGGGTGCTCAAGGGGTCTATCTTAAATTACCCTTGCATATGGGCCTGCTGTCTTTACTCCGGAAACGCATGGCGCAATCCGTGCCGGAAGCAAAACATCCCAGAGAGCACATCATATCCAATCAAGGCGGGTCCTTTCGACCAGAGCAACCACACAACAACATGTCAGATTTACCGCGTTTCGAAGGCCAAGTCATTAGGAGCGATTGCTAATTGCCTACTCTTACCCTGAGGGACGGTGGGACGGTAACTCCACGCCACGCAATCAGAATGAGTACGAAAATAGCACATCGGGTCTATTCTGACATGTTGGCTGGTTCTATCACAATGACAGCTTTTTTTTGGACCTTTGCTCTGGCGATGCCTGTTGAAAGTCTCCCTTGCCTGCATAGTGGGTTGAAAACGGCGAACCCGCCATGGTTCTCCACACGCAGAAAGTCGGAGTACAATAACCAACCGGCTTTGCCGAGACAACGATTGGCCGCTTGTTGTACCCCGACTTTCTGCACTCACTGGTGTGACAAGATTCGCTACTGATATAACTTTCTTCTGACCTGGTCAGGTCTCCTGGTTTTGATCCATCGAATACCGTGTGACTCAGAATATTGTGACTGGTTATATCCAGCCATGAAAACCCATGCTCAAAGGCCACACAAACGATCTTGAGCCAAACAAAAGTCAATTCTGCTGTGGACTCTATAGGAGTCAAGGATTGTGCGTACACGCATCGGTCACTTTTCCCAAGCAACCTATGCATCGCTTACTTCGCTCCATTCAATGATATGTTATCTCTCACTTGCTTAGGAGCAACAAAATGCCGGCATCAACTACGAGAGTGGATTGTCGCACACGCGATTGAGAAAGCTCTATCTTGATAGATAACCGACAAGGCAGCGCTTGTTACTCTTTGGTATCCCGTACGCTTCTAACATATCATATACACATGGAATCCAAAATGCACTCCAACACCCCTTCGGATGGTTCAGTTGTTGTTCAGGGCCAAAATTCCAGTCCTTCTCTTCACCAGATAACATGCTTCGACACACTCTCGTCCAATGCCCTCCTCTCAAGTTGTTTCCTTCAGTGCTCTGCTTCAAGTACCAGGAATACCGATATCCACGCCCATCCTATACTCCAATATCTCGACTCTACTATCCAGGATACCTCTACGTATCTATCCCTGTCCGACTAGTGTCCGTGGTCTACCGCTGATGCTTTTCATCCAGAATGCAACAGGTCCATGGTCAGCCACTCACTCTTCCACCAAACCACCAAGCACGCAAGCACTCATGGCTGAGGTCAGCTTACAGGAGGCTAAGTGACCGGCAGCTACAGTAGCAGCAGTAGCAGCAGTAAAACCTCCAATCGGTCTGCCGGTACCGCTTTATACAACTGCAGTGTCGCAAGGGGATGGAGCGGCGGTTCCAACCCTGCAGCCCTGATGGATTGCAAAATGTCTCGGCCAAGCCCCAGCAATACCGATAGTCTCGAGTCGAGCGCTGGATATACAACATCAGGAGCGGAACTCGATCATGCCCTCACAGACCAAAGAGCCTGGTTAGGGTCCTCGATGGCATTTCCTGGTAGTAGTATTTCTCTGTCGCAGGCATAAGAGGAACACTGTATCGCTTTATCTTTCCTTGTATAAAAGGTTGAAGCTTTCGGTCTACAATAGCAAACAAACCCGTTTTTGCCAAGCTCTACAATTCCACCACATCCATCCCACCACCGCTCTCTCCGCTCCTCCAACTGCCACAACGATGCTTCATACCCTCAACAGTCCCCGCACCCCCCCCAGCCACCCCCCCCTACTCCCCCGCTCTTTCCTATTGCTAGGCCCTTAACCCCCATCAAAATCCAAATCTCACAAACCCAATTCACAAACAGCTCGACAGCAGAAGTCGCGAGAGACCTCTGCTATACTCGGGAATTCGAACGTATGATTTGTATAGCTGAGATCGCTGTTAATACCGTCGGATGTTAGGCAATGGTTGTAATGTAAGGGGAGATAGTGATTCCAACGGGCTCGACTTCTTTTCTGAGCGCCGGGGGCAGAACGAGGAAGATTTCGGGGGCGGAAGGGGTATCAATCAAGAAGGAGGGGATGGATACCAGTAGCGAAAGCGAAAGCGAAAAGGAAAGGCATGGCTAAAAGCAGCTGGAGATAGATGATGCCCCCAAATCACATCACCAAATCAACGATTCAACTATATCCCAACCCCAGTATAAAAATCGCGCCACCCAAGCAAACCCTGTTGGAAATAGGGGAGATGGTAATCTCCGCCTTCATAGGGCTGATAGGGCTGGGGCCCGCTAGTAGAGTTTTACCTGCTCGCTCCTAGATAGACTCCTATCAAGCTTCAACCTACATACCAAAATGCCTCATATGACCTCGTCCTCCAACAGATTATGAGCCCGGGTTAGCGCAAGCTGCCTAAGTTGTTGTTCCGTTCCTGAATACGTTGAATCATCGTCCATGTCCCATCGTCGTCATCAATCGAAAGCCTCTACGCGATGGAGCCAATCAGAATTCAGAAACACCGTGAATATGTATGTGCCTTCGATGAAGGGAAGCGATGCAGTCGAGTCAGGTTCAACGTAGCCGGTGGTTACTGAGCTGAGTCAGTCATCGTGGATGGATGAGGCGATGCATCAGTTATATCCGGAAACGAGCCAGAAACGACGCAGAAACGAGGTTCATCCTGAATGAATCAGATTAAGCCGTGAATTAATGTCTTCGAAGCGAGGGTAGCGATGAATTTAAATGAAAACCGTGAATAGATCTCTGAGGAGGGCAAACGATATATAAAAGCTGAAAATCGTCAATAGATCTTTGCGAAGAATAAACGATATATAAAAGTCATGAGAGACTTGAAAGTCATCTGTCAGAATTCCAGAGCTAGAAAGCTTCAAAGCCGAAGTTTGAAAGCCGCGTCAGATGACAGAAAGCTAGAAAGTCGAAAGAACTGTCAGAATTCAAGAGCTAGGAAGCTTCAGAGCCGAAGTTTCAAAAAGCCACGTCAGATGACAGAGGAGCTTTGAAAAGTTTCAGAATATACTGCTTCGTGTTAGCAGCCGGGAAAGCCTGATCAGCTTCATGCTATTGCTTCGTGTAGAAGCGGAGGGGGCTAAAAAGCATCAAAAAGGGGAGCTTGAAGGTCCGAATTTTGGCCCATGGAGGCTCCGATTCCCAAGGGGGAGTGTTGGAAATAGGGGAGTTGGTAACCTCCGCATCATAGGGCTGGTAGCGCTGGGGCCCGCCGGTAGAGTTTTCACCTTCCACCTCCTAGATAGCCTCCTAACAGCAACAACCAAAATATCAATATGCCCCCATACGCCCTCGTATGCCAACAAATCCCCCCTCTTCCAAGTTCACCAACAGGCCCTCCCCTTGCTAAACCCCCATCCGAGAACCCCACCCCTCCTCTTCCCTCCCCGTTTAGAGACTCCCGCGCCCGTACCAGGACCAGCGCATAACAATATCGATTTACTGGGAGATGGTTATGGTGATGGTTATGGTGATGGCGATGGCGATGTAAAGGCGTCTAGCAGAGAAGGAGGAAACGTAGGCCCCGGGAGGGTGAGAGCGAAACAGTTGTGTAAGAGATAAGGTGGTGGTTGAAGCGGTGGGGGCGAATTGTCAGTGGAGTTTGGCGTTGAGATTTCGGTGAGATATATATTGAGCTTGACTTAGGGTTAAGCCCAGGGTAAGGTGAGATAAGCGAGGATCTAGCCCTAGGCGCTTGATTGCGCACGTGATCGTTTTCCTCTCGAAGGGAAAGGGGTGAGGTTTTGCGGGCTGGAGCTTTTGGAGGGGAGAATAGGGATGGGGTGGGGTTTCTGGGTAGGGTTGTGTTGGATGAGGGGATTAGCGGGGTTTGGGGAGGGTGGGGTGGGAGGTTAGGGCGGGGAGGCGGAGTGGAGAGGAGAGGAGAGGCGGGGGTAGGGGTGGCGGAGGGTGTTGGATTTGGAAGGGCGAATGGGAATTGTGTGTTCCGCTTTCGGAGGGCTGTGGGGGGTTTGCGGATCGGGGTGGAGACTTTGGAAAGGTGGACGAAACGGAACAGCTTCGGATGTGTGAGTCTTTGTGTGTTTAGGTAAGGAGGCCAAGTGTAAAAACCCGAAGATAGGATGCATTGCTCATTGGGGTATCAGGTATCCGGTTCTCCCTGCTGGTTGTTTTCTCCACTGTAGCTCTTCATTGAAGGCTTTTTCTCTCCTTTTTTTCTGAGACTGATGGAGAGATGTATAGGTAGATTGAATCGACGAGGTGGAGGAAGACTGGAGGCGACTCTAAGGAAGAGAAGCGGCAGGTCAACCCAGGCTGCATAAGGCTTATGTGCTTCACATTAAGAGGGAATGGGTAAGATTGTGAATGGTGGTGTTTTGGTTCGTCCGGAGCCAAGGCGAGGGTGCTCTTGTGTGTTTTTGCTCCAACATAGCTCTGTGCTTCGTTTTTCTGTTCAAGAAGTCAGTAAGCGGAAATAGTGCGTCTCTTGTAAAGCCTAGATTTTCTAAATATCGTAGAGATATATTAAAGATGAAAACGACGGTATGATGTCCATAAAAAGGTGTAACACTTTTAGAGGGAGCCCGAGGTCCCAAGAATATGTATGTGATCCACCAGGGTAATTCTATGCGGAGTTGTGAGCAATCAAAGGGTGTTTCGAGTCGAGGAGAGCGGGATGTGCGTCCTTCTAGTGGTCAGGACGATGGTGGGGGAGTATTCCATCTTAGGCGGGTCAACCAAGCCACATATCATAGCTTTGGTTCAAGACATCTGGATGGAAGATCTCAAAGTCTTCAAGGGTAGGGTTGGCGTCCAGGAGCATCGGTGGATAGATCCTTTGGTTCATTGCCTCTAGCGTCGGAGCTGACGACCAATGGCTTCCAGAGCTGGTATTTGGAACCCCTTCTGCATGGGAAGATCGGTGTGGCAAATGTTCGGCCAGACAAGGAGGCGACACGAACGGAAGAGATACGAGGGATGGTTCGCTGTGGCTGCGACCACTAGTATACCACAGAATATTAATACAAGGCGCATACACGAATAGAATACCTTACATATGTGATGCAGAATGGCTTTCCGTGTTCCATTTGTGTTTCATCGCGCATGGAGTGGTGCTCAACACACTGGAAGAAGGTCCAAGGTAGCGAGAGAGATTGACGTCGAACGGATTCAATCTACGGTGGTTAACTAATACGATCAATCGGGTTCTTGTATACATACGATTCGCCGCTCACTGTTTCATGCGGCTTGTATTCTCCGGCAAACTGGAGACCTTCAAACCAAATTTGAAAATCGAGTAATTCTGGTGGAGTTGATAGAGACGAGCCCCTGCTGCTATCGGCAATATTCCACTTCTTATTCCATTCGTGTCGCCGACCTGTCCACTGGTTGTAACTGTGGTAGACACTTGTAAGCTCTAGGGCCAATCAAGTCTTGATGAGGCATGACTTGCGTAGCATGGTAGCTGGTGCCTTCATGTATACGGAGGTATTCAAATAGAATGTCGAAGAGCTCCTTGACTCTACGTTGAGTATACTTGTCTTTGCAATACCACTGAAAGTACTGTCTTTTGAATGGTTCCAGCATTTTGGTATCCTCTGTCCGAGGAGCTCCCATCATCGTTAAAGTCGTGGTATTGTGCAAAGGTAATACAAAGGTAGCCGAGCTTGTGTGAGGACCGACTTGTATATTTCAGTCGAGAAGGCATGTTCTTTATCATGTAGAGGAAGGAAATGGTTTGGACGTTTAACGCGAAAATGACGATTATCATTTGTTAGATGTTGAACATTCTCCAGCTGGGCGTAAAATGGTAATTGGGGCATCCCGGATGGATGTCACGAACCGCCCCGTGTCGAAAATTTCTAACGTAGCGCACCCTTTAAAAGTCATGCAGCTCAGGATGCAAGAGCTCAGGATTCGTCAAGACTTTGACGATCCAATGGTTTCTCAAGAACATTCAAGAGAACAGGAGATAGGTGAAGCACATGTGAATCAAGATGGACATGGGAGCTTGCAGGAGCCATCGTAGATCCAAACCTGCCAGAAATGAAGGCCACAACGTGAAAAGCCTTGCCGTCTCGACAAGGTGACATTGAGTCTCGTACGCACAGGCGCAAACTCATTCCCGGCTGTTATAATGTAGCCACATCGCGGCAGGTTTCTCCGAAAGTGAGTGCTGAAGTGGGTGTGACTTGTTGGTATTTTCAGGTGCCTGATGGTGAGAGATTGCCGAAAACGGTTTTCGCTGAGGATCCGCGGCGAGGAACCACAGGCAGCCGAGCGCTAGGTGACAGTACTCGGTTTTTCGCGCCACCAATCTTATTTGCCAAATTCATTTGCTGCAAATACGTATGCAGTTGGGTCGAGGTTTACCAATGATAGAGGAGCACCGCACACCATAACAAATGTAGGACTGTCACACCCACTTCTCCACCGCTCCAAAACATTCGGTAACAACCACGGATTGGTTTCATCGATCTTGTATTTTAATCTCTGGATTGCTAGGAGCAATTTGAAATGGTGATTGATATAACATTCTGTAATTATGGACAGCCGCGCCTAAAGCAGGGCGCCACGACAATCCTTCAAGCGATGTATGAGATTCTGTCAGTTTCTAAGAGATTAGAAGGATCAGCCCTAAAGTAAGCACTGATGGAAAAGATAGAGCTTGTAAGGGCCCAGGAACCAGGTATTAGTTCACAAGCTGCGACCGATGCTCATTCCAGCAGTTAACAGCTCGGGCTTACGACCTTCTGTAATCAGTTCAACTTCAGCTACCTGAAGAAGCGTAAACCTGATATTGCACAAAAGTGCGCGTGTGCTTTATGTAGGAGAGCGGAACATACCAGCGCTAACCAGATCGGGCTAGTGGACATTTGTGATCCCCAACCGCTCTTACTACTTCTCCAGCTCCCACTTATTGCTACAACACTCTCATAGCAAAGCGATGGGTCTTCGGGGCTTAGCGTCGCGTCTAGCGGTAGCAATGGTAGCTTGCAACGGGGCAGTTGGAAGCAAAGTTTCAATGGATGATCCGGAGGCAAAAGATATGACCGGGACATATCCGTGGGAACGGGACCCAGTACGGGGTTAGCCCTTGGCCTTTGCGAAAGCACGTACCTTAGCACTCAACACGTCTTTAGTGTACATCGACGGTGATGACACTAGCTCTGGGATGGAGATTGGGTTCCGCGTAGAGTGTTCTCGAAGGATAACAAACAACTAGTTTGAGATGACATCTTGCCAACCAACATTCTGAGTTCCATATCGCAAGATCCACTTGGATCATTTCTTGTGGCCTTCAAAATTCAATAGTATCAAGCAACCAAGTACAGGTCCTTCCTGCAGCGGGCTGGACATTGCTGAAGCGTTGCCGGGTTTGTTCAGGTAAGGTATAGCTGGCTTACGTTCTCATACAAACAATCCTTGTTAAGAGGCTTTTTGCTAATGCAATGTCCAGCCCGCTGCAGGAATGACCTGTATACCCCAGGCCGCTCCCTGTAGGCAGAACTACCTTACCTATTGGCCTGATCGGTCAATATCAGAGGCCAAGACTTTTATACCATGCAAGCCACTTGCGCTACCCTCATATACCACGCTTGACTTTCATATCATCCTCGGATGATAACCGAAGAGCGCTGGCATCAGCTACATCGCCTCGTCGTCATCAACCTCATCGCTTCGTATTCGTCGACGTAGAAGTAGATAAAGAAAGTGACGAAGGTGATGATACATACGAACATGCGAGTTTCGCAATGTGTTTGTAGATCAATTGCAGGCGAAGCAGATAATAAGCGCAGATGCACGCGAGAAGATTGTGAATAGCTTCATGATGGAAGGTCGACGAGTAAATGGATGATGGGGGTTCCTCTCGGCTTCGGCTACTTACAAGCCTTCGAGCATGGTATAAAAGTCGAGCATGATAGATGAGGGTAGCGCAAGTGGCTTGCATGGTATAAAGGTCTTGGCCTCCTTGAAAATCTCCATGAAACAACATAGGTCTTTAGAACATACATAGCTGAACACCCACCTTCATCCTAGAACGCTGATCGCCTCAGATGAGGTCGGTGACTCAAGGCGGACATCCTTTAACCTACCCGGCCCGAAGCGTTGGCTAGGTTATACTTTCCCAGCTCCTAGTTTGGGAGCTGTCTTGTTGTTACTGTACGGAGTACATGATCAACACCGCTCGGAACCTTGACGCCTTACGATTATCCCAACCTTCAGGTTGTGAAATTAGGGCCAGCCTATTATTAAGATATTACAAGGTTCTTTTCAGGGAACCAGCTAGAATACTGCTATCCCCAGTATTTGCCACTGTGAGGGTGTGTTCCTAAAGATCATGTGGCGATAGGGACTTTGGATTTGTCGGTTTGGTCAACGACTAAGGCGCCTGCACTGGTGTCGCCCATGCTCGTCCTCTCTGGATTAAGTCGCTGTAGTTGTACGTAGTACAATACAGTCGACTCTGGTTATAATCGATCAGCTGCTTCCTTAGAAACAGAGATCCGTTACATCAAAACGGCGCTAAATCTACTACAGTAAGAATCAATACAAGATTATCACAGGCTGAAGGGAAACAATCCAAAGGAGAGTGTATCATGTCTAGATTTATCCCCCTTTTATAACGGACACCATCAAAATTTCTCAAAAATATTTTCCGTTATACAGTAACAGTCAGATTTGACGGAATTACCGTACAGAAACTGTGAAATCTTCAATTTCGTTCTGTAACAAAGGGAGTTCCGTTAGCCGGAACTCTCCTATAACCAGAGTCGGCTGTAGTGCCTCTCGCTTTCTCTAGATGCTCCTTTTATTCCGCACCCGTGAAACACATGGCGCACTGAAAAATGTACTGCTTGGCCCCTTGATTTTAATTTGGGACGATAAGGTAATGTCAAACTTGGAATGTAAGTGCAAAGAAACGACTAAAGAGCGGTGAAAGAATCAGATGTAAGCCTTGACACCCAGACGTTATCTCTGACTGCTTGAGAATCTGATGGCAAGGTTAACAACAGCCAAGAATTTCAATCCTAGCAACACTAAAACTTTCCCGGGTCCATGTGGTTGACTGCTTTGGACGAGCAAAGATGTGGAGTTCCTTTCTCGTTAGATTTTTTCGAGAGCCGCGTCGAAGAAGTAACCAAAATTTAAGGGACGAAGATGGGAAGGAATTTCTGCTCGTCCAGGCGCCAGGTCTGTGGTTCGCCCTGAACTTTGTTGGTTTCGCCACTGTAGCTCTATGTTGAAGGGTTTGTTTATTGATGAGACTGATGGAGAAATGGAAAGATAAATCAGATCGACGAAGTGAAAGGTGCGCGGGATATGGTTTTCGGGAAGAGGAAGATGCGAGATGTTGAAGGTGGCGTGGGAGTTGCGTTGACTTGGTTCGGAAGGGATAATGGGGGGTTTTCGTAGGTGGGGGTGTTCTGTTCGTCTGGAAACATGGCGTGGGAGTCGTTCAGATGGGGTTTTCCTTCAATATAGCTCCATACCTTACTTTCTATAGACGATGTTAGCAAGCAGGGGGCATATGGTGTTTGTTGTAAAGCTTTGAGGTCCTAAATAGAATAGAGAAGCTTTGTAGATTATATTAAATATCAAAACGGGAGCATGATGTCTATAGAAGGTGTATAAAACTTTTAGAGAAAGCTCGAGGTCCTAAGATCCTGTATGCGATCAACCAGGGTAACTTGTGAGCATTCCAAACGTGTTTCGAGTGTTGATGTGATCGACTAAAGATTATTCAGTATGTAAGGAGCGCAGAATGTGCGTCCTTCTAATGGTCAGGACGATGGTGGGGGAGCACTCCGTCATAAGAGAGCTGGCCAGACCATGGGTCGTAGCTATGAGGTAGTACAGGGGTGTTGATTGCTGGATCTAGATCATTGTTTTGGGGTTGAGTTTGAGACTCATTTGAACGGTGTGGAAGGCAGGCATAAAAGCTAGCCACGGCAGGCTCGATTGGCACACGGAGATTGTCTGGTTCCATTGGCAGTAGAGGGGATGGATGTGGTTGGAAATTTTCGCTGCTCTCTGTGGTGGTTGTAGCATCCCAGAGAGATGGTTGGAAGAACCAATACTCATCAGACATAGGGTGGGCGTTGGGTAGCATGGGTTGAAATATTCCTGGATACATGCCTTCTGATGTTGGATTCGATGGGCATTGGTAGGTGGTGCTGGCATCTGGAAGTTGGTGTACGTACGTGGGGTGGCCTGAAAGCGGATCGTCGAGCCGAGAGGGCGAACTCAACGATTGGCACCCAGGGGAAAGTTCACTGTATCCATCATTAGTAAATTCACACTACAAGTTGCTACTGTGAAGTACAAAGAAGGTTGGGGACCATACTTGTGAGTTGCAAGGAGTTCCTCGGCATTCCAGTCCTTTTGTGTTTTATGGATAGAATTATCCATTACAACAAGATGAGGTTTAGGAAGGCTGCATTCGGTGATTTTGAAGGGATTTGGCCTATGAGAATTAGCTAGCACTCTTAAACAGACCCTTCTTTACATACGCTTCGCCACCGGTTGTCACCAATGGCTGAAACCCCTGAGCATACTCTATCCCTTCGAACCACAGCTGAAAGCCGAGCAAGTCGGGTGGCGTCGCCAGAGACGGACCTCTCTTCCGACCGGGGATATTCCATCTCTTCCTCCATTCAAGCCGTCGACCCCTCCATTGGTTGAGTCTGCAAGAATAAGTATTAATGAAACATGTCACGACATTGTGCCAAAAGCTCACGTTGCATGGCGAGAAATGCCATCACCGTACATCAGCAAGTACGAAAACAGTCTGAGGAATAGCTCTTCTACTGTTCGTAGGGTGTACGAGTCTATATAGTGCCATTGAAAGAATTGCCTACTGAAAGGCTTGAGCCTTTCCGTGCCGTCAGTCCGAGGAACATGCATTGCGGAAAGACCAGCGTGACAGTTGGAAGAGAAGCACCGCAAAGTCGAGGCTGTTTGCGTGCCTGACCCACGAACAACGTCCAAGAGACATGCTGGTCATCTTATAGGAGTATGAATAGATAATTCAGATGATGTTTGTGAGAAAAACCAACAGTGGCTCCATTGCAAGCCGTGACATCTCAAGAGTGAGATGATAAGCAGGCTGAACATGATCACAAAAACGATAAATTGACATGTTCCAAAGTGGCGTTTCTTCCTGGTAATTTTCCATACACCTGCGATGCCTTCCTTTCTGCGGGGGGCTGGGTCCAATCGATTAAGGGTAGGCTGGTAGGGATAGATGTGGAGGTGTGATTAAAGCCATGATCTTCCGGACCGTGCACAAATTCCGGTATGGGCGTGGTATCTACTTGACCCAAACACTAGCCTTGTCGGCGTCCAGCCCTGCCAGCCCCATGTCGATTAATTTAAAAACGGCCAAGCAGACCAGATACTGTAGAGCATGGAGGAAAGGTGAGGCGGATACTGCTGGCTGTCGACCAAATAGGCATGAGCGTAATTTGGAATTCTCTCACCGCCGTCTCAGTGCGCTCGTCATTGGTGTAGGAAATGGGATGTTGGGTACTGGTGAACTATTTATGGCACTAGCTCATGCCGGCCTAGCGGTCATGTTAAGCCATCACGATAGTCGTGTCGACTAATCATGTACCTTGAGCCAGGATTAGAAATGGTGGAACTGATACAGGGTCAAGGCAGAGAGAAGAGAGTGAGAAAATGCGGTTGATGTTGACATGGAATCCGCGGAAAGACAGAAAGCTATGGAATCCTTGGCATCGCATTTGTCGCGCCCCCCACCAAATTTACTACTGAATTCAGACATTTTTAATACTTCGGAACCTTCAAAGCCTGATTCAAATCAGAGTTAATCCAACAGGTAGATATGAAATTATTCAAACTTTTCACGGTACTAATATTCTTCCAGCCCTTCGTAATCATCATGCCGTCGTCACGTCGAAGTCAGAACCTCCCTCTGAAGCATTCTCTCATCTCATCGAGAATCTCATCAAGATCGAAGACATCTTCTGACAAATTCAAAACAGATGCTGCCGTCAAAGTCAAAGCAGACGCTGCTCGCAAAGTCAAGACTGACGTCGCTGCTAAGATCATTGTAGACGCTGCTGTCAATGTCAATTGTTCTCGCAATTTCAAAATTCTGAATATCGTGAACTGATGCACATGTAAATCTCACTCTTTTCACAAGAATCAGATCATTTCTTTCTGCATAGCTCATGATTGTTGCTTCAGATAAGCTATAAGGAAGTTCTCAGCGGTCGAACAGATCTTTTGAAGAGCTTTCCTCGAATGAAACTGCGATCCAAAGAAAGAGTGATGCATGAAGAGGTTCTCTTGCATAGTATAAACAGTGTTACGGTGACAGTGAACCTTCTCGGCGACGGCTTGAGGCTTCCAGTGTAGAGGCAGGAGACGTAGTATCTTCGAGCGAAGGGCCGAAGCCAGTAGATCAGTCATAGCTGCTTAGAACATAAGTCAGTAGTTAAAGAACTTTGAATAGCTTCATATTTACCTGTTTGATTGATGCTTCCAACGCGAAAGTGGGCTTTGAAGGTTCCGAAGTATTAAAAATGTCCGGATTCAGTAGTATTTTTGGTGGGGGGGCGCGACAAATGCGATGCCAAGGATTCCATAGCTTTTCTGCATACGCTAAAACCGAGGGTTCCAGCCTTCAAGGCACAGTAATTTTGCCAATCTCATGCGCTGGTGGTCAATTGCAGTCGGAAATGAAACTTTGGGGACTGCTTAATCACGAAACTGTTAATTCCACTTGCCCTTGTCGATGCTGCAGAAAGGAGGAATCCAACATTCCTTGGGTGGTGCATTCCCAATCTCGAGCCGGCTTGATTAGGATTCGCCAAAGATCATCCTTCTGACGGCCGCTGTTCCGCTATGATACTCTACCATCCAATATAATCTACGGAATAGTAAACGTTGGTAGCTGAAACAAGAGTAATGCGGACACTCTGATGCTGGCGACACATCAGGTCGACCCGAGAGCCAGGCCCGCGTTCAGGAGTGCATACGGCCCCCAATCGACTCGCAGTCCACCCCCACCGATAGCACAAAACCTTGGCCAAATCCACTACGTAGCAGAAAGGTCCTAGGTCCTGTATGCATCTTGGTTCAGGCGGTTTTTCCACCCTAAAGATATTCCCTTGTATCTGTGTAGAAACGCCTACATAATGCTCGCATGCCAGGATCTACACGTGGCATGGAGAGAGTTTGACATGGATGTCTACTCGAAAGATCTCACAAAAGGCCGCCAGTAAGAGAAAGCTTGTTGGCAAGGATGCACACGGACACATGCTTAGCTTCCTTGTGTATCTAATCGCTATCGGCAGGTTTTATTATGAATGGCATGCGGGTGGAGGCTCAAAATCCTGGCCCCATGGAATTATGGTACTTTTGTATGCACCTGGTGCACTTCTTCGCGAGTGAGAGCGCCATTATCCCTCCAGCTATAGTTATCCCCATTTTCGACCTCCGCTCGAGGGCTTGAGATATTTTAATTGTTGCCCGGATCCACCACAGACTCAGAATGTGGGGGTGTCGAAGATTTTAACCTGTGTAGCGTGCGAGTATGATAGTATGACAGGGTTTCGGACAAAAAAGCTGCTAAGTAATGATTCTGCACTATTAAAAATCCCAGAAATGGTTCGGTGCAAGAGTCTGGGAGGGGCGTGAGCCGTAATACAAATGATGTAGTGTTATAGCTGCAGAGATTGCGAGGCTATTAGTATATCGATACAAAGCTCCGTGGCGTTGTGGCATGAGGTCGGCTGTGTAATCAACAAGGGTCCATTTCGTGAACGAAGTATCATCGGGTGATCAAGGGTATTCTGCTCGGGATCAGTGCGAGGCTTTCATTCTGTGACCGCAGAAGTAGAAGACCTGGACTCTGTGTGCCTACTATGTAGATGCAGGCATCGAGAGTAACCACAGAATATCCATGCAGGTATCCACATTCTTCGCTTGTGTTCCTGTTGTATCTCAAGCCGTCTTTGGGAGGCGAGTAAGAAGTAGCAGGAGATTCGATGACGATGGATGTCTGTGGTCTTAGCCTCACACCAGCGGATGACACAAGGCGGTTGAGAACAACCAGTCGCTGTAGAGAGTGTGGGTCATTTTACTGTTCCCGGTCCTTTATTGCCTGCTGGTGCTTGAGGCCCGGTGTATGTCAGAGTGCTTTCTTGCTTTGAATCTGGTAGGCGGATGATTTAGACGTATGCACAGCAGTTCCTGGTAGGCTGACTTGTCGGTCGTGAACGAAGATGACCTGTTTCGATCGGGATGAAGCGATGGAACCGTGGTCGTGGTGTGGGAGTCGCAGAATGTCGCTGTCGCGGGTTTGAATGATCTGTCTAGCTTGTAAACGACCGGTTCAAGGCAGTAGGATTGGCGACCGATGTTACTTGTGACCAGTATACTAGGTAGAGCATTTATTTATCAGTACATGGATTGACCGGAAGGTTGGTATGAGAAATTGCAAAGGAGTACTGACAATTCTTCGTGAGCACAGGGTTTTTTACTTCTAGGAATCGCTGTCGTGTCCTGGAACAAACTATTCTTGGATTGTTTCTCGAAGATTCCGATGGAAGTCGTGGGGAGGTGAACAGCCCTCGTTCAAAACCCGTACGCGCTGGTATGGCACAATGCAGGCAGGCTCAAACATCGAAACGAAGCCTTTAGCTCGATTACGAGACCGCCAAACTTTTAGCTTTACTGAATTATGGTGTCGAAGATTGAAGACGAGTTGTAAGCTAGTAGTATTCGAATTTCCCTGACCCCATGCCAGGCCAGCCCGATGATCGTTGATGAACGAGTTTAAAGCTGCCACCCTCGTAGCATCTGAACGGATAAATGCGCACTAATGGGTGAAAGTGTCATTAGCCAGAGCATGGTCCGAAGTCATGTATGGTAGTTCTTCCCGAGATCTTCCTAAAGTGGTTCTTATCTTTTTTGTGAGGCTCGTAAGGTCCGCCTCGGAACAAATCAGGCAATCAGGCTAACACCCACCCACAGGGTAGCATGCCTGTATTCTTTTTTAAGGCTTTACGTTGCACATCAACAAGTCGGCTCCTTACCGATTGGTTGAAAAGCATCGACAGATCGGTCGGGAAAAATTAGATATGCAGGAGAGCTCAGGACGAGAATAGGGAAATAGGCCTCAGCCAACGAGAACGAAAGGCACATGTCCTAAAAATGTCGAGAACTCGAACCCCTTGGAAATCTGAAACCAAATCCTTGCCAATCTAAGGTCAAGTCCAGTATCTTGTACCATGTGTACGATGCAGGCTGCGTGGGCCAATCGACCTGGAGTGTTAGTCAATGGGAAGGCTTGAGGAGGCTCCACGATGAGACTTAATCGATAGGCATTCAGGCCGCTGCTATCAGCTGGTTAGGGCAACGCCGACAACTTGCACTTGCCGGCACGTGATGTGCTTGACCGAGAATTTTTTTGGAATAGCAAAGTATCACAAAGCACCACGCCTTTTGGTCTTTGAGACTCCCAAGAGCCTTATGCAGCGTCATCTCCAATCTTGATGTTTCTGAAAGCTTGAGTCACTTGCTAATATTTGCTCCTACTCCGCAGCCTCGAAGAATTACCCTTTGGCGATACGTTCCACACCTTACAGAATGCTTCGCTATGTCAAAAGCACGACCAAACGGATGCTTCCTATAATGGGAGTCTCAACCTCCATGGCATGAAATACGTAATTGGAACCCCTTAGTGCTATGAGCACCTAACAGCCCCTGTCTATAGCGGCTTGGTACTCGACACGGTCCAGGATGAGGCTGACGGTTCAACAGGTACACCATCATTGAGCTATCGAAGAACGTTAGAATTAATGGTTTCCTCTCGATGTTACCCTACGCTACCTTCACCCGACCTTATGGCGCGCGTATGCTGGCATTGCTTGCGCATCCGTTCCGCCAGAGACATATTCTATCGCGACCGAAAAGTTCACCGCTACCAAACAAGCAGTCTTTTTCTCCAAGCGTCTCAGGCAATGCGAATCGCCGGAGTTTCAAGGTTGGTGAAAACGTGACCACCCCGGGAGATCTCATGAGCACAGTGTACGTTGTTCTCCATCAGCGCACATTTCAAGCTGGTGCGAACGATGTCCTGTACCGTTCCCACCAGCGGCAGCAGCACCAGAAGCTGGTTCAACAAAATTGAAGGGATTCATCAAAACGTACTCTCAGGGCATAACTCGTTCGAGGTAGGATCCAGCCTACCGCTTCCACCATACGATGACATTCTGGTGAGACACCACGAGGGACCCCAGGTAGTCTTCAACATCTTATCACGACAAATTCTTGAGAGGCCGTCAGAATACCGACACGTCCTATAGTGTGACTCTTGAAGACAAGAATCTGAGGAAAAGACACTCCTTAGTCCAGGATTTATACTGAGAGCGCAGAACAGCAGCTTATCTGGTGGCATACCCGAGGTAAGGAGTTGTTGAGCAGCCCTTACGTTCCGGTGCTAATAAAGATAAGAAGAAGTAGGTCGATACTCCTGTCACGGGCACATGGAAGAACAGGCAGGCTTTTCTCTCGTCCAAATGGCTCGCTTGGTTGCCGCACTACACGCTCTATTGAAGGAGCGGTTTGTGATGATACTTCTGGACCAACCAAGCGTATCAATTGTTTCTAAGGGACATGTGGGAGGGTCGTTACTTACTCCGCTTGTACTGCTTGCCTGGAGCCGCGACTGGGAGGTAGGGAGGTGGGGATAGAGAGGTAGCAGCGGCAAGCCCTTCTACCTGGCGTTCCGATTCTTTATCGGCCTTGGGGGAGCTTTGGGCTCTGAGGCTGCTCGAGTCTTCTTCGACTCCTGTGGTTAGCTTGTGAGTTTCGACAAAGACTGATTGATGGGCGACGGAGCCGGGGAGGGAGAGCGGTCCCGTTAACAGCATATCAAAGGACTGTTGGAGTGATGACGCATTGCAGCTTCATAATCGATAATATGAATAGCCTCAAAACGTGCTTGAGCGTCGCCGACTTAGTATTCAAATGCCTTTTCCCCTTTTGAGTATCGACCCTTATGAGTAACTACCTTATCCTATGAGTAATGTGCCATCCGTGCAAGGATAGGCTAATGCACTTCACTGGCCGACTGTGGACGTGGAACAATGCTCGTCTGTAGAGCAGCCCCGATCATTGCTAAAGTCAATACGACTAAGCTAGCTGTAGCAGACACATGCGCACTTGAGCACGGAGGGCGAATATTCCTCCGGTATCCTGCAGGAACCCCCTTCCGCAGCGCCGATCCTGATTTCTTTGAACATACACGCTGCTAAATATGACATGGCAGACGTGATTTTCTTTCAACAAACTTGTAGGCCCATAATTCTAAGACGCCTCATACGGCTACGGTTGGAGGGCAAGAAAAGGATCCGCGCCATATCATTTATCTTGCCATGGCCCATTTATGGAGCTGTGACGTGAATCGAAGATTTGAATTGAGAATACCAGGATGCTTGGAAATCTCAAGACGAGATTCTTAGTCAATCTTCCCTGAGGCTTCGTTTAGATACGTTACGCAAGGAAACATATTCCTAAGAGCGATCACAGGCGTATCCCGTAATTTAGGAAATGATCGGCCATCGCTCAGAATCTGATAGAATTTTGCAACTTAGAGACTCGCACTGCCTCACTGGCGCTTGGCGCCTTGATACCGGGTCCACACATTGCTCGTTTTCTGGACTTGCGTCACACTTCGACACGAGCTTTACGAGATTGCACCTGAGTCATCGCTTTCGGGCCGTGTTTGGGCTCATCAACTCTCATTGATCCTTGACTGAAAACTAAGATTATCAAAAGGGGTAGCGTAAGGTTGTGGGACCGTATCGCAGGGAATATGGCGGTCTGAACAAGACATATGCGTGATCCGTAGCTAAGAAATGCTTGAGCTAGCATGGCATAGCCTCTGAGAGTACGCCCGGTTATTATTGGGCTTCTCAAGACTTTCTCCAGTGGCTTTAGGCGGATATTTTCCGGTGCATCGCCCTGTCCGCTGCAGTGGCTGCATTGGACATGCCTTTTAGCTTGCCATTCATAGGTCTATAATACGCGTCTATAGTCAAGAACAACGCGCTTGATCCCATTGTCAGTGGCATGTACGTCGCAGATCATATGTTCGCTATCAGTCTCAAACATCCTATGTTAAGGTTCCGGATCCAATCACGGAGGTAGCTAGTAGAAGTTATGGTCGAGTAATTTCAGGGGGCATGTTTTAACTTGAAGAGTCGGCATGGGAAGGACAGTGAACTAACTTTATTGGATATTGCATGCATACCTTTGGACACGGTCCTGTGCTCACTTTCACGCGTCGACTTTGGCCGTTTGGTCCGATCCAATGGTATCTTGTAGCCTTGGGTAAGAGTAATCAATCCTGAGGATGTGAAAATGTGAGCCCCGTGGATTCCGTAAGGGTAGGATCCATGCATCTTGGGACTTGTACAAGCTTCCGCTCGTTCTCCAACAAAACGCTTGGCTCTATTTGACTCTCCAAGCGGCATTGGCTTTAAGGAGGTATCAATGATGCGATACCAGGAGTATCAGACCCAATCGAGCCTGCGTTATTGACCACAGCTCAAGCAACATATGCAGTAGTTCTAAGGACAAGGACGCACGACTCTTCCACAGGGATGTATGACTTAGTAAGAAGTACTCCACCATTGTTGACGAGCTAGTCGACGCGTTGCAAGTAATGAGCTTGGCCTAGGTGGATTTGTGATATACTCCAGGTCCACCCCCCTTCCGATGACCTGCTGTTAAATACCTTAGCCCTCGCTTTACCATCACGACAAACCCTCCATTTATATCATACTTAAGATGTCAATCCAGTCATATTTTGACATAGATCTCACTCAGCCATCCGCTTGTTATTCACAGCAACCAAAGCCCACCAACGGTGACCCACCTCCAGCTCGTCCACCTCCAACTCGTCCACCTCTTCCGCCTCCACAACCAAGAGACGGTGCAACAAGTTCGTCCCCAATCTTTGTAGTGGATGGCAGTAGCCTGGCTAAGCACAATTCATGACAGCTCGACCAGTCCTCCGTTGATACCTCGTCAGACGAATTATGCATGTTAAGAGTCCATGATATGGTCGGTACCTACTAGCAAAGCCCTCTATAATATTATGCCTAACACAGACAGCAGCAGCAGCCATTCGGGTCTATAGCCATCATATATCTCCCAACTACAGAGTTTCAAATCCGTTTACGTGCATGGGTTTCCACGTGGGATCAGATTCGAGGCACGATCTGGCTTGTCAGCCGCGGCTGGACACACCACATGGACCTTGACACGGTCAAAGGAAAAGGATTATAAGCTCATACGAGATGCGGCAGCAGGATTGCTTTACTCTCAAACCTTGTGCTTGCCATGCTTCTCATGTTTTCATAGCTTAGAAAATAAACCCGTTTCCTCAGCCGATTTTGGTTCTTGATCGGCACTGTGACCGTGTACCAATCTAAACCATACCTTGCTCTTCGGACAGGCTATAGGGCCAGTCTACCAAACCGTCGAGCATCCAGTTCAGAGGATCGAAGACCTCGTAGTTAGGTTCGCCCAGGCTGTTACTCGCACCCGGGGTGGCAGCATCCCCGACCATATTTGGGGGAACAAGACTGGGATCTGCAACCGAGCTGGCTGAGCTTTCCACGGCAGAGTCAGGGTTTGTAGGGTTTTTCATGGCAGCTGATGCGTACGTTTAGATACTAACGACGCAAGATGAATCGGGAAACAACGCTTACACTCCAAATTTCCTCTTCCCTTGGCTTGGAATTCTTCACGCCATCGCCACACAGAATCGTACACAAGACTCATACTCATCCGGCACCTCACCTTGAGCTGTAGAGAGCTGTCTAGAACATCATTGTCGTTGTGTAGCAGTTTAGAGCCAGCACCACCCCCTCTCCACAACTGGGCAAGAACCTCAGCTAGCCGGCTGGGCAGGTCGTTAGTAGCCACACTAATGGCTCTGATCGCCCGTATGGTACGATTGAACAAAGTTTTTCCATAATCAATGTCAATATGGCGAGCAAAGAAGCTGTTTAAGAGTTTCAATAGTGTAAATCCTGCAGCAACAATCATCTGTAGAATGTAGTTGGAAGCGTAAGCGAGAAAACCACCCGCAGGAATCTCAAGAGCGAAGGCACACTCAAGGAAGAGAGAGGTTGAGAGAAAGAGTGCAAGCAGATCTGTGTTGTACTCTTTCGATGTGGCTGAGTCAAACAACGCGACTAGGCGTAGGTGAAGACCAGCTGCACGCAGGTAGAGAAGATTGATAGCTATAACTCCGGTATTGTTAGCCATGATTATTGGTATAGACATTTCATCTTGAACACCAGATGCTGGCGAGCCTGATAAATCAGTAATGAATGTCCACAAGGTACACGTACACGGTGTATTGGGTCTTAGCTTCTCCTCCAAATCCTGATAATCCTTTGCCAGAAAGGCCATCAAGACCGTTCTCTGGGTGTCTTCAACTAGGCCTACAGGATTCAGGTAGTTGCTGTACAAAGCCTTACTCACCCTGTTGCAAAACTTCTCAATCAGGAGTACTGCTTCAGTATCTTCAGGAAGTTTAAAGCTGGATCCATTTAAGCCAGACGGAGCGAGGGTCCAATCGTAGACTGTAGATGGAGGTTGACCATATCCAGTTGCGACGCTTAGAGTTTTCTAATTACTACCTAAATTCCAATATTCCAAGTAGTGTTTTCTTACCGTTGGGCGACCGCATTACACGCAGCCCAAGTTCTCACTCGGTCTTTCAACTCCTCTTCTCTGAGCTCAATTTTAAATTTCGTAAAGTCCTGAGAATGAGAAGGCCGGTGAAGCCCGATTTGGAGAGACAGTTGAGTCATAAGACCACTCAGTAAAAACGTGGGATCGGAAGACGTACTACTAACAGGTAACGGCCAAGTGCAGAGTATGCAAAGTGCTTTTACCACGAGGTAGCTTTGAGGTACATCTGCTATGGTTGCCCAAAGCAAACGCGTGACTGGCCCAGAAAGAGTGTTTAAAAGGAGAGGATCATGACTATATCGACGAGCAGCAACTGCGACAATGGTCCAAAAGAGGAGGGAAGATCCATCGTAGTAGTCATCTGATGATTTCCCAGGATCTAGCAATGGCAGGAAAGGATGATACAAGGCGAAGAAACTGTCCCACAAGGTCAAATTTGACCTCATTTGAGAGCGAGGATATTACCACATACTGTTGAAACAGGTCTCGGACACGATCGTGAGTCAGAAGTACATCTTCCAATCGCCGCGATGGAAGGATTTGCCCCTTTGGACTTCTCATGAATGATCCTCCTTCCAACCCAGATCTCAGATCCAGCAGCGTAGAAACAGCTTCCTGTGAGCCCATATACTGGTCTAGGGTAGACGATAATTGTGATATACTAGGGCTCGCAGAGGTACTTATCATTCGCGGGTTTGAAGGTGCTGTTGGTAATGAGTGCTGGCTGGCAATTCGATTTCGTAGCTCAATTATCTCACGCTCCATCTCAGCGTTCTTACTGCGCTTCCCAACCCGCTTGAAATTTTGCTCAATTCTACACTGAAGATTGAGACGGCGGCACCGTTCACAGGGTATATACGTTGGGGCTTGGATAACATTACACCGTAACTGCCACTTATCAGTACTGAAGGGTTGTCTTGAAGACGTAGCTAGAGGAAGGCGGGCCCCCCAAGTCACCTTTTGCTGCCGACACTCATTGCATGCTCTCTTTAGCCCAGGTGGTCTACTTCTATCCTCGTGTGCTTCACGAACATCTTCCCCACTTCCTGGAGAGCTCTCCAACCCAACATGGTGCTGGGTTCTCTTTCTACTTTTACCTCCTACAGTTTTTGCACTTGTGGGACTGCTGATAGGGCTAGTCAAGTCCGGAGTATCAGTGCTCCCTTCATTTTCAATGGCCAGGCCCAGTGCGTTATTCCCGTGCGAGACCATCGAGAATAGAAATGTAATGAGCACGAAGGCTCCGAAGTCGCTCAATAACACATCCGTCGTCGGATTTGGAAAGGAGGAGGAGGTACCTTATTATCGAAACGGGGTGGGGCCGCGGAGCGGGAAATCCACTCCACCGTTTAGTTTTGATTAGCGCTGTCTTTAGCGCTCCTCGTATGCACGGGGTTTCCGCGCACACTGGGTTTCCGCGCGCTCTAACCTAGAAAGGTTAGTTAAAGATAGTATCAGGTTTAAAGTGTCGATTAAACCCACCACGTAGCACCCACATGCTTGACACAACGCAACATACTGTCAGCTAGCACCCAAACCATGCTGCATTTTATACTCCTTTTTTGAAGAGGTCCCAAGAAGTGAAAGAGCACGATGATGATTAACGCGTGGAGTGGTTGTACTCACTTTTATCGCAAGAGAAAACGTCAGGTATGTAGAGATGGGACTGCCAGTTGGTCGAGCATCGCTTGCATCATGAAGAAGGGAGAAAAAACGCTCTCGCCATTTGAGTGAGAAACGCGACGAGGATTTTGTTGTCACGATTTCATTCCCGCTAAATCCCAAATCCGAATTGTCTACTTTCCAAAGCGCCGTGCATCTCAAGCTCTTTTTTCGAGCGATAAATATCCAGGGGTCCACCAAACGTATTGCGCCCAGCACAAGCATTGTCCCACTCCAAGCTTGGGCTCCGAGGAAGATTCCTTGAGGATCATTCGATAACGCTACGGCGACGGGGCTGCCAACCAGAACCCAAACTGAAGAGCATGCATATGCCATGCTGAGTCCTGTGCCTACCACGTTGAGCGAAGGCGACAGTGCTGGAACCATCACTGTTGTGAGCGTAGTAATCATGCCAGCGAGTAATTCGTAAAGGACGCAATACACTATCCAATCACGTAGGTTGTCATTGCCAGCCTGTGAGACCACTAAGTAATTCCCACCCACCGAGGAAAAATCGAAAAACCTCAATGGTACCGTACAATCTATTAACAAGGCTAGCAACATTCACCCGAAAAGGGTGCCTGCGTGGGTTATAGCGAGCATATGAAAGGGCAAATCATCCAAAATGTGCAGAGACATTTTGGCATACGAATATGTGTAGAAGAAAGGCACTGAAAACCCAGTCTAAGGAAAGAAGAGAATAATTGCGTATATCACGAATGAGACGTCTTTAAACGCGCATGTGTCGATTAAGGAGCGAGTATCTGACGAGGCACTTGCCTCTTGATAGCTCACATAGTGGCAAAGACGGTTGCAAACGTTCTATGGATACAAAACCTATAACGTGTATGGCTCACGCAAATCCAACCTGAGAGTGCAGACATCGAAAGACCATCGGATCAGTGACTTCATATGGACTAAATTGTTAATCTGACGAAGGAAACAGCGTGAATAGTCCCAGTCTCGCTTAAGCTGAAAGCAGACATGCGATCACAATTGCAACAGCACGCTTTGTGCTGAAAGCGGAACTTAGGACTCCTAAGTTAGAACTCCCAAACTTGGTACGTAGAGCAATCCGCTTCCGATCCCGACACAGAACCCTTGAGCCAGGAACAGTTGCCAGTATTGAAAGGCAATAATCAGTACCCTTATGCCAAAGGTAATGCGAGAACTGCCGAGCAAGTGCAGTGTATAAAAATGGCCTGCGCCAAATAGAGACTTTGTCACAACGTCAATAGTACCGAGGACAAAGTCTTCGATTGTCTCGATTATGAGAATGTGAGCGATGATTTGTGACTCAATAGATCTACCTCATCGTATTCTGGGTATGCTCCGAAAGTATCCACAAACCACCCTTCAACTAATGAGCATCAGTGCAATACATGTACAATGTATTGAAAAGTGCTTTACTAGGTACTAAGGAAGAGAAAAAGAAGCCTACATCCTGAATCTACGCGGAGGGTTCACCGTTTAGAGGTTCATTTTCTGTGTCGTTGGATCTGTTCTGATACTTCCAACTACTTCGGGCCTCGTTGGCGAATGGCGTGGCTGATTAAAGTTCTGAAATTCCCCAATGAGATTCGCAGCGCAGTCTCAGACAGAGGGAAGCATGATCTTATAGTAATGAACATCTTACAAAGGAAAACCCGAATCTATATAGTGCGCGAAGGGAAAAACACGGAAGAGCACGATAGCCAGTCATGGCCGGCGCCCATGCTGCAATCGAATATGAAAAGAAGCATCTAGGCGACCATAACCAATGACAAAGAACACACCCACACCATCAAAACAGCCTTCATAAATATCAACATCCTCGTCGTCCCAAACCCTTCTCACATCATCTCTGCGCTCGTTGACGATGCTGGCCTATGCTCTTACCACACCTTCAAATCTACGTGCAAGCAACAAGCTACCCCACAGTCTCCGTGCGTGAAGGATGCCTCCTCATCACCCCAACGCTGGGCTACACGAAAGGTTTCAGGAGCACCTTATCAAGGCGCTAAACAATGTGTGGGATCAGCTGGGTTTTTAGCGTGCAAGCGATTGGTTGCTTCAGTTGGATTTGGCAGGGGTAAGGGATGGGCTTGTTGAGGAAGTGGAGCGATTCTGGATAGATTTACAGTTAGCTCTGACGGCATCTAGAGTTGATCTAACGGTTGAGAGGCCGACGCCGAAGATTGGAGTGATCTTAGAAGAGGGATTTCCGGAGATCTAGACAGCGAGAAGTGCCTCTGCTTTAAATATGTGTCATTGTTGGGGATTTATTCGTACCAAAAGCGCATCTGCTTATCTACGATCTTATTATTGGATGTTCCACAAGTTTGTTTTCGGCGCTCCATTGGATTTGCATTTGGATTAGAGTTACCGTGCAGAACGGGGTGAGTCCGATCCTGTACTGAACATCGTTTGCATGTCCCTGCATGAAGTCTGCAGAAGGTCTGATCTGGAGGACCCAAGAAAATCTTCTTCTTACCGCACATTTCGCATCTTAGATACAGCATTGTCTAAAGTAGGACAAGACGGATATTTTATCTGATCAGCATCCTACCCCCTTCCAATTCGTTCTTCCATACCCCTTCCCCGAATAGACGGCGAAGAAGGTTCGTTGATTAATACAACTGAGCTGTTTAAACTATTGCTGTGGTGGTAGTTGGAAGTAAGTAAGTGTTAATGCATAATGATAATTGCATAAATTGGGAGTTGTGACAGATATCCTGCCAAGTTGAAGTCGCTAGAGGCTTGATCACTGGCAGGGGCAGGTCCAGATGATGGCTAAAAGCCGTTGTATCTACGATTTGACATGGTGACGTTAGATTTGTTGTCACGCTTTGATTTGGGGGATCCTGGTAGTTTGTTGTTAGAATTCTGTCAGCATGGTGGTTTCCACCCTCTGCTCGAATTGCAGCTGTCTCTAGGCTTCTATGTGTATCCATCTTCTCGGGTTTGACGGTGGGCCTCACCGCAGATATCGCTTTGTGGGGGGTGTAGCTCGCTGCATGAAATAGTGCAGATTTAGTTTTAGACACTCGAAGAGTATTGGGATTTGAAGAAACAACTTTTAGAAGTCATGGCACCTGTGGGCGTCAGAAAGCAGTACAGACGGCTGGGGTGAGACGGTATTAGATGGGAAGAACGGTCACATTGCTGGTGTATTGAAAGAATTTGAAGATAAAACCCCGCTGGTTCGATGGAATACCCACAAAACATTTCACAGCTTCTCATCATGTGACATTCTGGCGGCATTCGTCAAGAAATCCTGTAGATGCGTCGGATATCAGTCATGGAGCGTGCTAGTCAATCACAGACATCTTCAGTGGATCAAGGCAATGACTGTTAACATCTTTGATTGACAATTGAGCTATGTGACATGCATGAAGAAAGCGAATCCTCCATTGGGAACAACCGTAGCCATCACCCTACATCACAACGCCCGAATTGCTTGCAATACGCTGAAGATTGTTAATGCAGGTTCTTCTGGTAGTGACGATGGAAACGACATACCGGCCATAGCTCTGCAGCCTCCTTTCCGACAGGTCCCGTAATAGCTGATCCCTTCATTTCTCCCTTCGGATTGACAATCTATTCACCACTTAATCAGCCACTACATCTCTTGCCTTGTATTCTCTGCCTCCTCCGCTCCAATGCATCTTCCCAACGCCCAACAGCCATTCTGGCTTGTGCTAACTCACCACACCAGCATTATCCTCAAAATACAGATACACCCCATCCGCCCTTCTCCACGGCTTGCTCTGCCTCACTACTACCGCAGGCATGACCTTTTTCCGTAATTCGGGCTTTCCCTTCTTCACTGTAGCCATAACCATATCACCAACACCGGCAGCAGGGAGGCGGTTAAGACGAGCGCCGATGCCTTTGACGGAGATAATGTAGAGATTTCGGGCGCCGGAGTTATCGCAGCAGTTCATGACGGCACCGCTGGAAGATGAGTATCAGTACTACTTCAGAGTAGCTCGAAAAGCGCCTGTAGAGACTGTCGGAGGTGAACGCACACTGGGAGACCGAGGGTCATCTTGAGCTTGTTGCCCGAGGCACCACCGCGTCTGTGTCACACTCAGCTGTGGTTTCCTAGTTTAGAATCAAGAGAAGCTTGCCCTCTCTTAGACATCTTGGTTGATTATATGCGATGACTTGTCGCGGATGCTGTCGTCAATAAGTTTCGATTTCGTCGTGCTCTTCAATTTCGATGTGTGGGCTCCGGGCGCAAGCGAATTTCACGCTATCCCGTTCTGAGGAAGCACGGTCGCAAAAGTACTAGAGCCTATTGGGTTAGATTCAACACATCGACCTCACCTCATCCATTGCAGTCCTTTGCCCTCGTTCCTACCTACCACTTGTTCATAATGTGAGTTTGGCAATGCGCAGGGTTAGTTAGTCTGATCACCGCTTGAACCTGAGCTTGCGAGCCTGCAGATTTTCCTTTTCCAAAAACCTACAACTAAGCTTATCGCGGTATGACAGAACCCTTTCCTTCCAAAGCTAAACCAACTACTGGTGAATATTGTGGGTACCACATTGGACAAGCAAATTTCAAGACCTGCCGAAGTACGAGCTGAAACAAACGAGAATCAAAGACAAAAAATCAGAGCTCAGTCACGATCCTGTCCCAGGACCAACATTTCCTTTTTCGATAAAAGTTAAGCCGTCATATACGCCAACAAACTCAATTCTCTCATCTTCTAGTCCTCACGTCAGTCTTCCTCGCCTCAGAACTTGATAATAAGGATTTACACGACTTACATATCATAAACGTAAACGAAAAATCCGGATGGCACTCATAGACTGCTTTCCGAGGTCGCGCAACAAGACCAAAAGTCACCTTCCTCAACGTCCGAAAGATCTGGTGTAAGAAGGCGCTTCGGTGACTCAACTCGAAGTGGTTTGTAGATGACCTTCTGGCGAGCAGCATTTGACGAACCTTCGATAGGCCAATGTGAACACGAGTTGTTAACATCTCTGTTCTGGTTTCGTGATTTGATGTACTCTTGCGCGTTTACGATGGTTTTTGTCATCTTGTCGTTAGGAACCGACAATGGTTTACTCAGCCCTTTGGTCTCCGTGTTCCTTCTTGCTTTAAGCGGCCGGTTTTCTCTAAGACTCGAATGCTTGTCGATGACTACATCCTCGGGAAACAATATCCAGTCTTCCATTGGCGGCGATGGTGCTGGCTGGTGGATGACTACGTCTTTCGCCTGCTTGCATTTCTTTGACTTGTCGATCTGTTTCAGTGATGTCTGATGCTTGTGTACCGACCTGCTGGCCGACATGCTAGCGGACGTGGTTGACGACGGCATGGTTGGATGGCAGCGGAGTGTTACGAGAAACTGTCAATCAAAGGTGGGGTGCTACACAAATAAAAAAGAAGAAAGTCTTAAGCGAGTTACGATGATGCTTGGAACAACGAACTTGATGACAATGGTTGTGGTTGATGATTATTTTGCGAGGGCTAAGAGATGGTAGATTTAGAAGGTGAGTGAGGAGAGTGTAAGAAAGAGGAAGAAAGAGGGGGGCACACGCAGGTTTTGATGTTCGTTAGGGGCTTAGGGTAAGCGAGACCGGCCAATGGGACAGGGGTTTATGACTACGGCGTGTCATCTCACATCCAGCCGAGGACTACCCTTTTATGGAAGATGCCTACCTTGCTATCAGTTTGACTTCCTAAAACATCCATCATCATCCTCGTTCGTTTTGGTTTCTACCGCACATCGTTGGATTCTGCCAAGACTTTTGCTCGGTTACGCACCGGATGCCTTGTTTTCACCGAGTCCTCTTGACTTCCTCCCCGTGGTTGCCTTGGCCCTTCAGCAGGGGCTTCTTCGAAGGCCTCTTCGCCTTACGCTGCATTCCGATCAATCTCTTCATTAACATAGTCATGAGACTCGCAAGATGTGAAGTCATCACCAGACAACAACATATCACGTGATCTATAAGGAAACGATCATGTGATCTTATCTGAATTCACCTTACTATCTTATGTCACTTCTACTTCGATGTAAGTGAGATACTAACACACGAAATTGATTTAAATTGTCGACTTGTTTCGGCCTGTGCATGATGATACTTACTTTTACTCCCGTCGTACCTCATCGTCACCCTAGCTCATTATTCTTCTACCGGTATACGAAATGACGTACATTTGTACAAAGAACCAGGTACCGCTATATGATTAAACCCATCATTGCGTATGTTTCAATACAATACTTGCCAATCTGTACAACCTCCACCTGACGCATACCATGAAAGCATTGACACGTACGGAGGCATCGTCTGAGCCGAACACTTGCCCTCAAAGCCTGTGCACTCCCTGTTGGAAGGGATTTTTCATGCTTCAGTCTATATCTTTGCCCTCTGTGTATGTCATAAGTGGTGCTCCAGGCACCTCCTTGCCAACTATGATTTCTTGGAACAATTCGTCCTTACTCCGCTGGAGCACCTTTTTTCTTAGAGCTTGAGGTTTCCTTACTTTCAATAGGTGTCACTTGTAGAAAAATTTCCCTAATCATGGGATTTACACATCCGTTCCTAGTCTCTCAGTTCGAACCCTTCGGAAACCTTGATTCTTCGAGATAACTATTCAGGGTGCGAAGTTGCCATGTAAAAGTTGTTTAACTGATAAGGAAAATAATATTTCCGTATAAAGTGAAGAAGTACAAGCGTTGAATTACGCACCACAATTTATTCTTGAATCTTTCCAGCCTAAACAGAGACAACTCTTTTCTGACATCTATAGAGCTTCGGCCCTACAAGGATGTAACCACAAGATGTTCGTTTATATGAGAGAACAAATTCGATCTTCTTAGTAGCGTGTGCATCACCGAGATCATGTACGTGGCCTGGTATCTTCCGCTGAATGCCCATTCTTTAGACCCAGGTCCCTCGATATCAAGCCTCGAAGAGACGAAGTATTGTAATCACAAACTTTCCGGATGTTGAAGTTTGGAGGTAGGAAGTCTGGTTTGGGCAGGGAAAGTAAGCACTGCGTGTTAGGCTTGGAGGAAGTGGGCTGAAGAGGTGAATGGTGGCGGTTATGTTGCTGAAAGAGTTGGGTCATTCTTGGGGTATGGTAGTTGAATTTGGGAGGATAGTTCTGTTCTTTTCGCCATATAGAAACACGGTGCAGGGTGACAAAGGCACGCAACAGATTGAACACAAAACATATGCATAGAATCTACAATTATCACACCCCATACCACTATCCAAAATCAGCAATATACAGCGCCACTACTCCTCAAGCCCCAAGAAACCACTGCACCCCTACCTTAGATAATAATCAAATTACTAATCGGCACCCCCTGCGCCTGCACACTATACCTCCTCTTAACCCCTACCCCCCTCGCCCTCTCAAATCCACCATACACCTCCTCCCCACCCCCCACCATAACCATCGGAATCGGCCGATACCGCGGTAACCCACTACTCGTTTCTTGCTTCTTGTCCAGCAGCGGTCTGATCAGCCACCCCTGCGGCACGTCACCCTCGTCTTCCTCGTAGGAAACCACGATTACGAGTTGAAGACTGGTTTTTGACGGGGCGAAAGTGGGGATGTTTTCGAGTTTCTGGCTAAAACTGCAGCCGCCGCGTTTGAGTACCAGAACTTGATTTTCTCGCGGGATGTGCGCGGGTAGGCGTTTGTGGCAGTTTTCGCCGGCAGCGTGGATCGAGTGCCAGAGCAGGGGGCCTTGAGGGCCGCCGTTGATGTCTGGACCAAGAGCTTCTTCAATGTCGGGGAGGGGAGCAGCACCCGCACCAGTGGGGGTGATGGCGGGGACGTAGTGGCGGTGGAGGGGTTGGGGGGTCGGGCTTGGGGGGTCGTGGAGGAGGGACGTTACATGCTGGATGAGGGAATTTAGGGCGAGGCGCATGGAGGATGCTGCATCAGCTTCCTGTTCTGGAATAGGCTCAAGTTTGGCAAGGGACTTTGAGTCCATGATGAGGCTAAGGGTATCGGGTTTGGTGGTATTGATCTGCTTGGTTAAAGCTGGGACAGCGTCGATAACTAGATCTAGCATGGAAGCATCGCGAACTCTCGTGAAGTTTGGGTCCAAGGGGTTGACAACGCTCGAGGCAACGTCTTTCGCGAGAAAAATTCGCTCATCTTTACCCAAAAGGACGTTGTTGATCGCTTGCACTCGGAATAGATCACCCCTACTTGCGCCATCATCAGAAGCGATTGGCACATCTTGGATCATGCCTAGGCGTACACCGCCCATGGAGTTAATCAATATTCCATTTCCGATTCTTTGCAACACACCAGGTCCTAGATTGACCATATTTGGAAGAGGAGGAAATGTGATGTCAAAGGTGGGCCTGGCAACAATTTTTGACGAAACCCCATTGTAGGGAACTAACTCTAGAGGCAACGTCCACGGGAAGTATGTATAATTTGAAGGGGATCGCACATCTGCCAGAGATATACTCGGATGGTCACTAGAGTACTCGACGATAGGAGACTCCAGGTTCTCATGTGTCGGCATTAGGTGCAGCCGGGCTAGATTAGCAGCGTGGAAAATGTCATTCCGTGCAGCTGTCGCAGAAAGGCTGAACGGTATCGTTGCTGGTGGTACAGGACAGTCAGCTTCACTAACCATGTCTTGCATTTCCTCGGCTGTATAATAATTGCTCGGATCAGATTGCGGGCGACTTCGCTGCGTTTTGTCTTTACGGGGAAGTATCAACGGGTGTCCCTCGGTGCTGAAGACGAAAGGTGCGTCGAGCTTGTTCAAAGGATGTTCAGTATCAAACAGCAGGAAGAGGTATTTCGTGGTCTCTCCAAGAAAGAAACTTTCCATCCGGTCGCTGCGTTCGCCACTGCGCACATCCTGGATTCCGGCCCACCCACATTTTGTCCAACATCGCCTTTTGATGTCTCGAAGTACCATTTCACCAACATGCAAGTACCATGGATCGCGAGTCGCCCGATACAGATGATACGTTGACTCAATGAACTCAGGTCTACCACCCCACCAACCGAGACCACCTTCAACACTGCCAGATGACGTTGACCATCTTTCTGGTAATGCAGAATAGCGAGTCCATATAGCTGTGAACAAAAGGTGTATTTCAGTCGCTTCCTCAAGATCGCCAGTCATAGCCAGAAGGCCTGGATAAAAGGCGCTCAAACTATCAAACCAAAATGCTCGAGCAGCACCGGTGTAAAGATCACCCTGGATGTAATGAGGGTGAATATACGAACTGCCACGACGTAGATGGTGGTTTATTGCACTGTGCGAGGTCTGCCAGACTTCAAGAAAACTCTCAGCCATCTGCTGTTCCTTTGAAAGGGCTGGCAGGAAGCTCAAAGTTGGAGAGCCCCGTGCATGGAATGTATCAGAATCACTAGGTGAAGGGGATCCAGACAAGAGAACATAAGATTTTGCAGCATATTCATAAAAGCTGTCAATTCCTGCACCAATACCTGTGAACGGACTAGTCCACAATCCTGTTTCAGCATCAATACCAGAGCCGATGAGTCCAAGAGTGCTTCTTCGTTCCCAGACAGACCAAAATGCTTTCTTGGCTAATTGCTCATAGCGCGAATCTCCTGTAAGCCGACTTAACGTAGTAAATTCTAATACAAGGCTACCGGCCCCAGCGCTACATGTTTCGGTTAATTCGCCAATCGGCTGTTGTATAGGTTGGCACTGGCCATCTTCGGCATTGTTGTTCAACGGCGAATTCAGATAGAAAGGAATGCCATGGCGAAGGTTTACTCTGGGATAGGGCAAACCAGTCGCGGTATGAAAAGCAGGGACTAGGCGGTTTGCAAGGTCTTGTGCAAGTCGTAATAATTGTCCGTCATATGTGAAGCTCCTAGACCATCGGATGCGCTCACTTCCACGACCACGGTTCACCGGTCGGTTGCCACTCTGGTGCCTTGGGTTGTATCCCCTTATTGGCAAATCCCCAACAGCGAATAGATGCGCACTTAAAAGCCCACCAACGCCTCGGATAACCGTCTCGAAAACCTGGACCTTACTATCCAGATCAAAACCTCTGCTGCGTAGTCCTTTCCCTTCAGGGCCTGCAGATCCATCTCCATATTGCTCTATTAAAGCCGCCACACTCGTTTTAAAGTACTTCAAAGCTTTGTTTTGACCACCTGCGGTTGTAGGAGAGGAAGCTAAAATAGCTAACGTTGAAAGACTGTCGATCAAAGTCAACGAATAGTTTCCGAGGGCATCATTTAGCTCAATGTGTGCTGGATTGGCGCGGTCTCTGGTCAATGGCTTGCACGAGATAGGCCGTAGTTCATCCTCAGGGAAAGCATGCTTCATATAGTTGTCGTACCCATGGTAGAACATATGCTCAGCTTCTAATCTATACGATCAATTAGTCGTTGTCGCAAGTCGCAAAGCAAGTGCAAACACTGACCTCAACTCTTTGATTTGATTATATGTCATGCCCTGGCCACAGGCCACCCAGAGTAAGAGTATCAGGAGGCATGACCACAAGTATGAACCCTGGAAGTTCGTTTGGTGGAGAACCTCTAACGGGATGTGGCATCTTGGGGGCATCACAGGAAAAGCAAGGAGAAGTACGCGACATAGAACCTGTGTGTTCCGGGTAAGGATAGCATTTCATTGAGAGCTCAGACGTAGATCTACAGAAGAAGATTTTTATGTCACACAATGGAGTTGGTGAATCAGCGTGTTAGGTCCGATGAAGCCACCATGGCATTCGCCGGCGGCTACCTTAGGTCACCTTAGGACTCGCAACAAAGTTACGCCGAGGTCGAGCTCTTTGACTCAACGACGACCATTTTATCCCCGCTCTTGAAAATGCATCACAGCACCGATTAGTCGTTGGGGAAGCTTGGTAGTTTAACAATATGGCTGCGGACATCGCTTCTCAAGTGCTCGACGCATTGTCGCATAGCGATGGACCAATACTCAGCGCTGAAGCATTTGCTTCGACTCCTTCATCAACGGTCAAGAGCGCGCTCGATAGACTAGGGTCCCGGGAAATGATTACATACAAGACGATTGACCGAGAAGAAGCTATCTTGACGCTTGAAGCTGAAGGTATAGCGGCAGATGGAAGTCACGAAGCAAAGGTATTCGAGGCAGTGCGGCAGGCTGTTGAGGGGCTGAAAATTGGGGACCTGCCAGTACGTTGGCTCAATCGTATGCCAGCACGGGAAGATTTGGCGAGACTACGATGAGTAACTAACAAGAAGGATAGGCAATTGTGGGCAAGGAAAGTGCAAAAGTTGGACAGGGCAAAGCTTTCAAAGAGGGATGGATTAAGAAAGATAAGGACACGCTAAGGGCGAACGTACGCATCGTCTTCGTAGCCATACAGACGTACGCTTTGACACATGAGTATAGACAGATTCGATTGTCGATACAAGTAGAGAGCAACTCCAAATCATACAAAAGACGCGCTCACATCCAGACGCAAAAGTGATCAACGACCTGAGAAAGAGAAAGTTGATCACTATGCAAAAGGTTATAAGTTACGAATTCAGCAAAGGCCCGAAGTTTTCAACGGAATTCGTCAAAGAGGAAACTGATCTAACCGCGGATATGTTGGCAAGGTAAGACTTACTGCTCGAGAACTACCTACGTGGGAAATGTTACTGAAACGCTTAGCGGTGCATGGAAGAACGTGCATTTCAAACCTTACAACTTCAAAGCCAAAGGAGCTGTGACGCCCAGTGGAGCATTACACCCTTGTACGTACACCTAGCAAAGTCTGCTCTTGTAAATAATATAATATCGCTAACTCTTTGAGCAGTAAACAAAGTTCGACATGAGTTTAGGCAAATCTTCTTTGAGATGGGATTTGAGGAAATGCCAACAAACCGGTACTGCGTTTACTATCGATATTTGCACGACACTGACAATGTTGCAGCTTCGTAGAGACCGGCTTCTGGAACTTTGACGCTCTTTTCGTACCCCAGCAACATCCTGCACGAGATCTCCAAGACACTTTCTACATCTCCGACCCACCACTTGCTGATAAACCCGGCGCAGATCCACAGAATCCTGAAGCCATACTTAATGGCTCAACATCTGGTCATAACAAGCAACCCGGTGCCGGTCTAGACTACAAGAAATATTGGAATAACGTAAAGGAGGTTCATGAGAAAGGTAAGTATGGATCAATAGGTTACCGATACCCTTTCAAAGACGAAGAGTCACTCCGACTTGTTTTACGAACACATACTACCGCCATCTCGACCTATATGCTGCACAAACTATCCGCAAACCCTCGGCCTGCCCGGTATTTCTCGATTGATAGGGTTTTCAGAAACGAATCCGTCGATGCCACACATCTTGCAGAGTTTCATCAGGTGGAAGGAGTCATAGCCGACTTTGGCCTGACCTTGGGAGGGCTCATTGGATTCATGGAGGTTTTCTTTGCCAAAATGGGAATCCATAAACTCCGCTTCAAGCCTGCGTACAACCCCTATACAGAGCCCAGCATGGAAATCTTCGGGTTTCATGAGGGGCTTGACAAGTGGGTCGAGATCGGAAATAGTGGTATGTTCAGGCCGGAAATGCTGGAACCTATGGGGTTGCCCAAGGATATGAGAGTGTACGGCTGGGGGCTGAGTTTAGAGAGACCAACCATGATCAAGTAAGTCTTTTCCGAGTAACTGCTAGGAAATGCTAACATGTTGTTTAGGTACGGCGTCAGAAATATTAGAGAGCTCTTAGGACATAAAGTTGATCTGAACTTCGTAGAGAATAACCCCGCCGTACGCTTAGAAAAGGATTAAAGCATATCAATGATGTTCATAACTTTGGAGCACTCTCCGAGCATTAATAGCAGTGTCCGTAGGAGTACCGTCTTCGGGATTCTACTCATTTTTTGCCGTGTCTGACCCTTTGGTGGCTTTCATCGGTAAGATGTTCGCGAGTGTTTTGCTCTCTTTGCCGTCTGGTGATCCACTCTCGTTCATTGGCTAGATTGGATACAGCTCAAAGTAAACGGAAATATAGCGGTGATAATGCTCATAACGTTTCTACATGGCTCAGGATGCAGATTCTAACATCACTAACAGACTGCAGCGCCCGTCTGGCATCCAGAAATCTTGAATTGAAAATACGACTTATGTCTAGAGAGTCATTTGGATGGTCATGAAGACAACGAGTATTTTTAGGTACAAGAACAGAACCTATTATCTTCACCAGATCGAAACCTTGCAATCATCAACGAGCTTTTCTATCATGTGCATCATCGCATCCTCGATCTCATGAAGTCTGGAATAAGATAGAAGGTTGGGGGAGCGGGGATGGACGCCTTGGACGCCTGGGACGCCTGGGACGCCTGATGTTGTGTCTAGCCCACATGGCACCATACATATCGCATTCAAACTTCAATGACCGTGCAAGGTAGAAAGACGAGATATAATGCCGTGGTAAAAGGTGCTGTAACGAAGCTGCATAGCAGTCCCTTCTAACAAGCACACTCCATATTCCACATCCATCAACGACGATTCCACACAGACTCACTGTAATCGGATGCTTAACATAAGGATGTCGGTTTAACCATCGAGGTGCAGCGCCTACAGTTCTGAAACTCGCTTACTGTACTGTAACGTTAGGCGTTCAACCATCATGAACGCTAAAAATAGAGCTCCGAGCTAGTGAGGGCTGAGAACCTACCTTACTGTTAGACGCCAGGGACGTCTTCAGGCGGTTCAGACCCTCTGGGACTCTTTGGCTACGTCCATTGCTTGATTGTGGATTTGTGAGCTCCATTGACTTACCCATCCAATTAACTGGGTACGGACAGCGATATGAACCTGAATCTTGGGGCTTCTGGGGGTTTGGAGGTTAAGTCCGGGCTCAATCATTATCCGTGTTGGATGCTGCTGAACGACATTTTCAGCTGCCCGTTTCCGCTCGTACCCCTCAGCTCCCTAACTGCTAGAGCTGATTGTTAGCCAATATGTCTAGCCTCAGGCTCCATCTAAATACCTTCCTCAGGTAAGGTACCTTTCGATGAGGCCGAGCTTAGACTAAGCCCATCCAGCTAGCTGAATGCTTCGGTTTTTGGATGGCTACCTTACCTTTAATCTCTTATATGTTGGTTTTGTATCCCTACTGTTTTCTACTTCTTTGCGACCTTCGCAGAAATGTTCAACGCGCTTTTCGCGTTCCTTTGTGCTCATTAAGCTTTCCAACGCCTTCTTCTAGCCGGAAAATTGCGATAGTCAAAACTTGGCTGTAGCTGTTGGAAAGTCTTCTATCTCCATTCTACCGCCACTCTTTTTTTCCATCATGTGGCATAGACCTGCACCGACGGAAACTGAATACACGCCGGTACAAGAAAAGGACAGGCAGATTGAAACGTCGATAGAATCCTTGTCCAAGTTGTCGCCTGAAGTAAAACATTCCACGAGAAGTCGCAGACGCTGGTCGTGGCATTTCCTTTCCCATCTGTTTGCCTTGTTGTGGCTCGCTCCCATCATCGCTCTGCTGGTCCTCAACTACAAGAGACATGTCATTGGTGCTAGTGTCTGGTGTCCAAAGGGGAAATGTTCGGCCGATCCTTTCGGCGACAATGCCATTGCCAGGGCGGAGGAATTGGACCTACACGACCATGATATCTTGGGTGCGCTCCAATTCGTGGCGAAAGCCTTGGAGATATGGTTCATGATCGCAGCTACAAGCCTATTGTTCGATGTCGCAATGTTGTTCGCAAGGAAAGGCCGTGGTCTTCCTGTCGGCTTCTTGCTGACACACTTGGAATTTGGCGACATTCGCAATTTGTTGAATCCACTCCTATGGACATCACCTATTCCACACCCTAATGGCAGGTCAGAGTCCCGTGCACGGATGATCAAACTTTACCTTTTCGCCATTCTTGCCGCTTTCCTTACGATCTTGACCAACATGATGGGCCCAGCTACCGCTGTTTTGATTCTGCCAACCCTTCAATGGGTAGATACCACAAAAATGCCGGCGCAAAGATTCAATGGGACTGGTCTAGCTTTGGCTCCTGCAGGCCACTCGCTCATAGGCTGCGATAACAAGACCCTGCGGGCGGAAAACTACTCATGTACTTCGGATTTCTACGGTCCGAGTTTAGATGCGTGGGCCGCGTCTGGTATCGAGTCTTCAAAGCAATCAAGGTACTTCGGGTATACTATCTCCAGTGGTTCTCAGGAACGGGCGGTGCAATTCACACTCAATGGTACAGCCAATGGCAGTCTTACATGGATCCCGAATCGGCAGGTTTTGCGTAGCCTTTCGCTCGACTATCTTAAAACTAGTGGATATATGCTCCAATACGATCCACCAGTGGCGCCAGATCCGATTTTCAATAACTCCCTACAGACTATATTGCAACGGGAAGGACCAAGTATTGGCGTGGAAGGAGATTGCTACAACGGTGGAAACCAGTCCATTATTACGGTTGCTGCCAACAAGGAAGTCCGCTGCTACAGTAATTGGACAATAGACACAATAAGTTACTACACCAAGGTACGTACAACAATACTGTCGAGTCATAAACATGCTGACATGGTGGGTCGTTTAGTGTATCTACGTGGGTAGTGGTTGGGGTAAACCCGAAAACGCTCAAAATCGATTCTGGCTCGGCAATGCCGACCCAACAATCACAGCCAACATTACGGCTGTTGATATTTACTTCTCGGATAAGGCCACTTACTTCAACGAAACCGCAGACTTTGGTTCCGGTATCAAGCAATGTCTCGTAAACAACACAAATCCTTCCTGTGACTGGGAAAAGATATTTTCCACGGATCTACCTGGCGACCTGAAGAACACCTCCACTAACGTCGGCATGACCGTCTACGAAATCCCAAACTCACCAAACCCAAACGCTCGGGTCTGGTGTGACTCCGTCGCCTATCTTAGTTTCCCGTCATACTCATTAGACACCTCCCCAAGCTCCAACGACCAAAACCTCGTCCAACTAGACCGTCTCACCTTAGATCATGCCGCTGAACCTCTCGTCGTAAACCCCGGCTGGATCCTCGCCGCGGTAAGCATATTTTCAGAATATATCTTTGCTATTCAAACCTAACCATGAGTCTTGAGACATGTCTCTGGAGTAACCTACCCCGCGAACCTATTTCATACCTCAAGGAGTCTTCCAAAAAAGAGAAATACTAATTCCGAATCTTGCAGTGGTCCGTCGATTCAAACGGCACCGTCGACGGCAACCGCCAAATCGCACAGGAACTCTCCCGCGTCCTCCCCGAGTTCTACACCACCGCCGACGCCTCCGCAAACACCACCCTCACCCTTGACCAAACCGAATTCGTCTTCCTCCACTTCTACGCCCACTTCCAAGCCATGTCCCTTGTCAACTACCACTGGTACAACGACACCTCCCCCCCCCTCCCCACTAACGACCCTACCCACCCGCTTTTCCAAACCTGGGCCACGCTGCACGTCTGGGCGTTTGGGCTCAGCGATAAGACGTCGAAGATGGGCGTCGTGATTGCTATTATCGGCGGCATCGTCGTACTTTTCCGGACGCTACTGGGGGTGGTGACGGGGATTCGGGATCGTTCGACCGTGGACCTATTTATTGCGGCGCTGGAGCATCAGAATCAGGGTGAATTTGAGGGATTGCAGGAGCAGAGTCATCGGGCGAAGGTGAGGTATGAGATGTTGGAGGATGCGAGTGGGAAGCCGATGTTTGTGCCGGAGAAGCCGTATCTGGATTCCCCTGGAGGAGGCGCTGATGTTGCATGAAAATGACCGTGACGATGTAATTGGCCCGATTATCGTGGGTTGGTGTTCAGTGGCGTACGGGAGGGGCTTTTTAACGGTAGCAGTTTCTTACGTGCCAGGGATGTGGAGCCTTCGGTTTTATTGACCCCCATAAAACCGCAGTCAGTATCCGATAGCAGTATCATTTTACATCCGCTTTCAGACTTCAACAACACCAAGTTTTCTTCATTCCCCGAGTCCCAAAACCATTAACAATTAACAACTGGAATCCCTTGTCACATACGGGGACGGGCTGGCTATCGAGGCACTAAACTCCGGCTCCTCTACAGTATGTAGTACTACGGCCTAATGATGCATATCCTTATATTGTATACACCTGCATACATACACTGAACCCGCTAGTGATTCCTCCCCTGAATTCTCCGCAAACCCCCCTCCCCGCCATCCAAGGCCCTTTTCTCCTTTCCAAAAACACCAAATGGCTACTCGCCCCCAAAAACCCCTTTTCCGAACCTAGGATATCTTCTTTCCAGATGCGTGTTGTGAGGAAGTGGATGGGAGTGTGAGATTGGAATATAAAGCTTCTGTCTTCAGTCAGGATTGCCGGAGATGGGTATGATACGCGTTTTATGCGGCGTCGAGTGTGCATTCAAGACTGGTGCGTTCGATTGCTATTTTTTTGGTGGCGTCTAGACACCCGTGAAGGTGGGGAAGTTCACATTTTGGTTCGACTGTGTGAAAAGGTGTTTGGTCGCTTGAGAATTTGACGAGGATAGATACCTATAAGCGTTGTTCTGAGCTTGGCGTCCGTGAGAGGGGCCGGAGATGAATTGGGAGGTGTGGAAGGGGTCTGGGCTTTATTGGAAGAGCCTTTCTAAGGTGAAGGGATTTTCGGGGGGGGAAGGTGAGCTTCTTGTTTCTTCTTTTCTTGCCATGGTTGGGGGTGGTAAGTGTTGATTTCCTGTCTGTGGGTCCGCTTAGTAGTGGTTGGCGCAAGGCTCTTCTCGTCTAGAGGGAACGATATCGATGGGATGGGCACTTCCGTAGCATATGTGACAGCGGTGAGCGAGTGTGATGAATAGAAATTGAGTAGTCTGCATTTTGTGTGGTCCCGAAGCTCCCAGGTAGACTCCATATCTGCGTGTTATGGATTATTAAGTCATATTCGTTGTAAAAGCGTCTGAGTCCATTGAAGCAACTCCACGCTTTCACTCATGGAAATATCCTGGAAATGAAGCCGAGTTTGGTCTTGTCCTTGCAGCCATCAAGCACCAGGAACAGGCCAACACTTCAGCAAATCCTCCACCGGCTCGACCACCCCAGCAAACACAGCAGCCCTGAAATTTTTATCCGCAAAATCTGGCTTCGGACCAAACGAGCAGTCGATGCAACGCCGAATAGCATCTGACAAACCGTCTCCACACTCGCCCTGCACTTTCTTCTGCCAAGCTAGAGCGGTACAATGATCGGTTAGGTCGTTTGGTTCGTTATTGGGGCCATAATAAGTTTTTCGGAATTTTTGGTCTTCAAGGGCTTCGCCGAAGCAGAGCTCTAGAAGCAGGACGCCGAGGGAAAAGAGGTATTTCCTACAGTCGTACTCCGTCGGGTTGGATCGATTTCTATCCGAAGATCTAGGTGTTGCGTTACTTTTCAACAATGGAAAGCTCTGGGAAATATAAGGATATTCGATGAGGGGACGTCGGGATTCATCGCTGGCTCTGAGGAAGAGAATATCTCGTTTGGTCCATGAGTCTGTGAGCCATGGGGTTGAATGAAGCTGTAGAACAGATGAGGCCAAAACAGCTGCGATCGTGAGTCGTTCTTGTCTTGTAAGTGCGTCATGTCCATCGGTAGAGGTATGTTTGCCATCTTCAGACTTGTGTCTAAGTAGACTCTCAAGTGTCGCGGTCTCGAAAGGTTCACCAGGCAGTCTTTGGTCGCTCATTGGATGTAGCACGTGCTTGCGCTTCTGTTCGTCGGTTAGGTAGTGAAGTTCGTCTTGCCGAGTTCCCCAGTTCTGCAGATATGTGCAAATGTCATAAATTTCCTGTACGTTAGGTTCGTGGGATATGCTGGTGATGGTCGAAGAGACAGAAAGGAATGGTAGGTTAGGGTGTATGGCGACCTCGAATCGGGTTTGCTTTTTTGCTTTCGCGGATCGGAACGGAAATCCACTAAGAATGTTCAAGTTCTGTCAGTCACGATCACTTAGCCAGAGTAGAGCAAAGAAATCATAATTAATTATGCGACGAGTATATAGATGTAATGAGTTTGTAATTATACCTTCTGAGTATGCTCTCGGAACCGTGTTGACTTGCTCCGGTTGCACTTGCTATACTCGAGGTTACCACCCTATTCGTTAGATCAATCCTATTTGTCGCAGGAGCTACATTATGCTGAAGCTCGAACTGTTGCCGGGCTTTAGAAAGATAGTCGCCAGGGTGGCTCGGCAACTCTGCAAACTTCTCAGTCAAGTCGAAATCATCACAGACACGGATTTCAACATCTTGAGCAGGTTTTGTATGCGTTCCACGTGAAGCTTCTCCTAAACCGAAGCGAGCTTGAAGATGTGGTGTAGGAAAACAACCACTTTCCAACCGTTTGTTAAGCTGCAGCTTCACATCATGGGCCCCTTGACAGTCACAGCACCATTTTGTTTTCAATGCAAAATGAAGACTGAGTGCATAGTCCTGTACTCTTTGAAACAGTGTCATCGGAGGAGATGAGCTCTTCCGACGTTCTCTCAGTACGGAAATCTCATCAGTAGAGCCCAGTAGCTTTGCAAGGTCATCATTATACCCTGCCAGAACCTTGACTCGTTTGAACTTTTTTTTTGAGAAACTTATTCTGATGCGCTTCATTTGGTAGTCCCAACCGCCGGTATCGTTGCGAAACCAAGTAACCTGTAGAGTATAGCCCCATTAGAATTTCTCTTTGAATAAAACAAACTGAATCCTCGATTTTGTACCTACTTTCTGGCCTTCGATTCCTAGTAGCCTTTTCAATTCTTCAGCAATCTTTAGCATTTTCTGAACGATTCGCATGTAGTTATCGTAAGAATTTGAAAGCCTTGCTTGAAGTCTCTCCTCAAGCCTCGGCCCTTGCCACAAAGCTCCGGTCGGGTCATTGAGCAGATCATTCATCTCATTATCTGATTCGATGAACGGGATCAAAAGCTTCTCAAGGTTATTGTAGAAGAGAATTTTTTGAGTATCAAGGTCGTCAATGAAAGTTATGAATTCCGTTCGAAACATCCACCATTCTTTCAGAGGTTCAAAGCCTTCTCTGTAATTCTCTAGGGCTGACACCAGAATGGGAAAAGCGGCGAGGCATAAGCCTACCGTTTCGACACCTGTGAGCATCTTTTGGAGATCTCAGAGGCGATTGGATTTCTAGACTCTCCAGCCTACGGTTTCACCAGGTCATCTCAAGAAGCTCTATAAGCACCTATACCAGCCTTAAACCTTGTATCGTCGTCTATGCCGTACTCTGAACATGAACACAAGGGTCAAAGGAGATGCGAGAAAGAACTTCGAGGTTCAGCCTCGTGGAGCACGCTAAGCCCAACGTGGCAAACTATCCGCAAATCTTTAAAGCATCAGCGGACATGCTCTTTGCCCTTAGCTTCTGCCAATACGGATGTACACTCCTTGTGGCAACGTCCTACCCCTAGCTAGCGCATACTCGTCCTTATCTGTCGTGCTGCCATCTCTAATCATCCTTTGACATATTTTCCTGGATAGATGAACATGTCTGTGAACGAAGCTCTTAGCCTTGCGGCTCGCAGTCGCCGCTGCAAGCAAGCGTTTAACAAGCTCTCGGTGCAGCTCCGGGATTCTCAGTATATGGATCAAGTATCACCCAATGCAATTGATGACCAATTTGGTCGATTTTGGTCTGATCATTCCGTTCTCAAGGAGCCTAGGGAAAGTACTTACGACTTTATTAGTGTATGGGCGGGCAACATTGGTGCTTTCCAGAGTGAAGAGTTCCGGAGTTCCCTAGATTACCGCTTACGGGAAGCCTCACATATACGGTCGCAGATCGGACGGACGTTACAATTCTTGGACTCATCGCTTGCAGAAGGTCTGCTCCTACTTTCGACACGGAGAAGTATGTGCTAATGCCAGACAGCGTCACTCATAGCTTCTGGAGTCAAGGCTAACCAGGTCAGAGATGAGTGTAGTCTGGACACCGAGTCTGAATCCGAATCCGAGTCCGACACTGGCAGCTCGGCTTTATTAGGTCATAATTCTGATAGTAGCTCATCTGGTGATGAAGCTCGTTCGACTTCCGAGATCCGAGAGCTCTATCTAGCCATTGTTGCAGCTGTCACTGGCCTGCTCAAAGCTTCAGCGCTCATTCGTCGACCTGTTCCAAGAGATCGGTACGCTAAATCCAACAGCCTTAGTCCTTTTGACCATTCATATGACATACAACATGCCGGTCATAAATTTCCAAAGACAAACAAACAAACCCCTTGGCTAATAGAGCGTCTTGGGAAGGCGAATACTAAACGCCGTCAATATTTTCGCTACCAAGAACTTCATCATGAAAAGCTATCAAAGGACCAAAATTCTAATCAGACAGCCGAGTATGAAGGAAACCCGGCTCCTAATACGAAAACTGTACAATTTGGGAAAACTAAGCCGGCAACAGTTGATCTCAGTCAGAAATCTACGCCTAGAACTACAATGAACACTGAAGCTACAGAGTACATAGGTAAAGACGAATTGAATCTCAACGAAGAGTTTGATGCCGATCAGTCTTTGACATCATTCGCTACATCTGTCGTAGACGATAATGACAACGACTTGACTATTCCGAAGCCTCCTGATGACGCTTCTGATGGTGCACCATTTGAATGTCCATATTGCTTTACCATTCAGACAATGAAGAAATCAAGCGCATGGCGGTAAGAAATATACAGAACATATAGCGATCAGGATTAATGATGTCTCGATAGGAAACACATTCTCGAAGATCTTCAGCCATATATATGCACATTCTCCTCGTGTGCCTTTGAAGCGTTTCCAGATCAGCGCTCATGGTTTGATCACGAGCTACAAGCTCACAGGAAAGAGTGGCATTGTGATCGTTGCAATAACCCCCCATTTTTAACCAAGGATTCCTTTGCACGGCACGTTCAAGGTTTCCATCCTCTGACTTTTTCTGCAACTCAGTTACCTGCACTTATTGAGCAGTGTGAGAGGCCCCTTGATAGAATCGCAGCTTTGGCGTGCCCTTTTTGTGACGAATGGGACTCTACCCTCCAAGCAAACGAGACCGGTCCCTTGGTCCCAATAAAGAGCTTAGTGGTAACACCTGACCAGTTCAGACGCCATGTGGGACGCCACATGGAACAATTAGCCCTTTTTGCACTGCCGAGGAAGCTTGGAAATTCACATGACAGTACAGCCTCCAACGTGGCAGTGGTAGAACCTGCTAAGCATTCCTCCACCGAATCATCGTCACAACTGTCTCTTCAAAGTCTTTCAGGGCAATCTGAAGAAGCTGCAATAGAAAAGCATACTCCAACTCAATCAGTCGGGGTTGGTGGAGAATCTGGAACATTACAAGCTATGCATGATACAGACGATGGCTCTTGGAGCTTTCTTCGCAAGGACGAGCCTGTCGCGGGTCCGCATGTTGCATCAATGCAAGAATCGAAAGACGATCATCGAAACGTAATCCTGCTTCGAGCTCCAGGTTCGACACACAGGTTCGCGCAGTTGGCAAAAGATAATGGTATACCAATGTGGAGGAAGGATATTCATCACGACCTGCTCCGTGCTATTTTCGAAAACGAAATAAGGGCTTTTACCAGGTTCCGCGATGGAAGTAAAGACCGCACATTTGCTGACGTCTACATTGATATTCTCGCGCAGAGTAGCAAGATGGGCAATGGAATTAGGGTATTACTCTTGACTGATCGGAAAGCAGCAGTCGATGTTGGAATGATCGCCCTATTGATAAACATTGGCAGAGTAGGTGAAAATGTATCTTGTAAGTTCCGAATCGCCACTCAAGCTACTTGATTGATCACTTGGCTTACTCACCCTTCCCAAACAGTCTCTCCACCAGGAGCTGGGCTTAAGAAATATAACCCCGTTCCTTCTCTTCGGGCTTTTCGGAACACTAATCTTACTGAGACTTTAGACATACAGAATATTCTAAGTATACTTACGGCCGTTCGTGAGCTCGAACCAGACCATGAGATTGACCCTAGAAATATCAAAGATGTTCTTGCGCCGGGGTCTAACCTTGTTCAGTTTATGTTCATGGTCTTTCAGGGCGGCCCAGAAACAGCGAGTATTCCTGTTCATGTTGAGCAGAGCTTTTACGATCTATTCTGTAATGAGAGTGTGAATAGCAAAGTGCGAGCTAATTCATTTCTGTCGTTAATCTGGCGATACTTTGAAATCGATGCCAAGTCGACTCCCTCAATTGACCCTTTCAAACTGCCACTGTCACAGTCACCTACGGAGCCTGAGAATGGTATTAGAGAAAATCAGGACAGTCAAGAGGAGATCGATTATGGGGCAAGTCTTATGTGTAGGTAGAAGCTCCATCATACTATGTACGAGGACTAACTATGCCCCAACAACAGCGCAGGTTATTTCGAAGGCTTCTAGCGGCAATGGTGATGTGGAATTTGGGCTCACAGAGGAGCCAGTTGTCGACGAGATCACTTCTCGAATCTGTTATGCAACAGAAACAGCGAAAATTGATCTCGAGTCAAAAGTAAGGCTTCTGGAACTTGGGGAAAACCTTGACTTGCTCGAAGAAGCCTGTCGTTATTACCGAGATCCTACCAAAGCAAAACCCAAGGACGGATTGAAACAAGTGAATCGTCTCATCAATCTGGGAAAGATCTCTTATTTCAAGTGTGAAAGACATGGGTCGATGGAAAAGCTAAATGATGCTATCGAAAATTTCCAGCAAGCTCTTCTGATGGTAGGCTCTGACAATTCAAGCAGACAGGACTGGCTTCATAGCCTGGCTGGTATGTACAAAGATAGATACGATAGGACGGAACAACTTCACCATCTTCAGGAAGCTATCAGTGCCTACCAAGAACTCGTCGACAAAGCCGATCGCTGTAGCATCGATATTTTGGTGTCTCTTTGTTACATCAAGTGCCAAAAGACGGAGGCTCTTCAAGATATTAACCAAGCCATTTCCTGTGGCCAGACATATGTGAAACAAATCGGCTCGAAAATTCCCCCCCATTTTCCTCAGGAGGTAGCAGCGCGTGTCATCGATCTAACCAAAGCGCTGCAATTGAGATATCGATTGACCCGAAACGTCGTAGACCTAGAGGAGGCTTTGTCTCTTTGCCAGCAAGCTATCAAGCTCACAGATCTGCCGCATCTTTTCAACATTATGAGACCAGCGTATATCGACATGATGAGTAAGATGCTAATTTTTAGAGGTAATGAGACCGGAGAAGCTCGTGATATTGAAAGAGCCGTGTCGTACTGCGAGGAACTCAGTAATCAGGTACTACAAGGAGATACACCTGTCCATCGAGATACAAGGGCAATCTACTTCAGAAATTATAGCCGGGCACTGATGCTTAAGTATGAGAACGTCTCTGAAAACATCTTTGACCTCGAACAAGCTGTTACTATCTGCCAGCAAGCCCTCGACAATACCTACGACTCAGTTCTCAAAGCTGAACAGCATTACTACCTTAGCAGAATGCTACTTCATAAGCACAAGGCCACGGAGTCAGACATCGAGATCGAAGCAGCCAAATTTCACGCCCAGCAGGCTGTCGATCTCATACCAGCTGGCCATCCTGATAAGCAGACTTATGTCGAAAATCTGGTGCACATACAATGTTCAAAAGTCCGGAGCATAGCAAAGCTTAAAAGCCATCCCTCCGTCGATTCGACGCTACCTGTCTCTCCGGACCCAATTTCAAAAGATGAGGGAGAAGCTACAAAAGCCGAACAATGTAAAGCAGAAACGGCTAGTACCGTTAAAGATTTTGAAACATCGCAACTCGTGCCCGAAATGGACGATAATTCTCTTGGCACTTCTCCGCAACTGTGCAAGACCAAGCTGGGTGAAGAGCATCCTGACACTTTGAGCTCGATGCAGAATCTGGCGATTGATTATAGCGAGGCAGGACGACGATCGGAGGCCTTACAGCTGACGGAGCAAGTGGTGCAACTGCGCAAGACCAAGCTCGGTGAAGAGCATCCTGACACTTTGAGCTCGATGCAGAATCTGGCGATTGATTATAGCGAGGCAGGACGACGATCGGAGGCCTTACAGCTGACGAAGCGAGTGGTGCAACTACGCAAGACCAAGCTGGGCGACGAGCATTCTGACACTTTGAACTCGATGCAGAATCCATAACTTTGTGCCTCACTGGTGATGGGGGTGGGTGGATTGGTGGAGCGTTGCTTGTATAGGCCAGAACTTGGGTCGTGGGAGTGTATGCTCTAGCGAGTCAGCAATTCATGCTCGTTGAGATATGTGTGGAAGATCAGGTGTATGTTCGTCGCGGTGCCCCGTGTCATTTTGCATTGAAGTGAGGGCCACAGGGAGGGTGTGTGGTTGAACGAGTGTTGGTATAGCTAGTCAATTCTTCATGATTTCTAAAGTAGCATGCTGGCTGAGCAATGCGGACCTTGGATTTCGCTAGAGACCTAGGATTCGCCTTGCATCTCGAATCTTACCTCATTAAACCTCTCCTCTTCCCCCTACCCATACCCCCTCAAACAACACCCAGCTCCCCAAAACCCCTTAGAACGTCCTTATCTACATTTTCCACCCACACCTCGAACGCCTCTCTTCCCCCAGCATTCTGCACTGCTCCCTCCAACCTCTCCCTCACAAACTCCTTAACATCAACTCTCCTTACTGGATCCGCGAAATCCAATTTTCGTCGCCGCTCATCCTCCGCCGACTCCGATTCCGACTTAAGCGCGTTTTCATCCCAGAAGATAAGACTATCGCCGCCGGTGGTAGTGTCAATGAGTTCGGTGATGACGTCGGTCCAGATGCTCATGAGTTCCTGGAGGCGGGAAAGGATCCAAGGGGCGTTGGTTTCAAGGAGGGCGGTTAGGGCAAGGCAGTGTAATTTCTTTATGTCAGGGTTGCCGATGTTGTCGAAGTGGCTGAACCACTCAGTTAGTAGCCAGGATATGGTGATGTCATATGTTTCGCCTAAGTTGCGGTCGGTAGCGGTTATGGCGGAGACGAAAAGCCCAGGGGAGATCAGGGCTAGGCGCGCGAGGACGGAGAGGTAGTCTGTTTCTACGATTCCGTCGATGGAGGCTGTAACCCGATTTGGTCCGGTGGTTTGGTGGGCGGTGTGGGCTTCTTGGAGGGCGGTGAGGATGGTTGTCAGTAAGTGCGTATCGAGAATGGAGGCAGTGAGTTGAGTGACAGCTGCGATACCGCCAATGATGGAGGCTTCGCGGATGAGTAGTTCGATTAGGTGAGTGATGATACCATTGGCCTCGCGTTTTAGGTTCCCTAGCAGAGCAGCGAGGGGCGTGATGAGGCGGGTAGCGCTGGAGAGGATCTCGGTTGGTATGAGCAAGATGTAAGATTCAGTAATTTCGAGAGCTTTGCGAAGGGTGTCAGATGCGACGTCGAACATTGGAAAGAGATTATCCGCTAAAGATGCGATTTGAGGGGAAGCGTCGGAGGACGTCTGGGTAAGGATAGTGGACCAGAGGTCTAGAGCGTCCTCGATGAGGTAGATGCGGGTTTCGGAGAAGATGTCGGTTGAGGACTGGATAAGGGGTAGTATAATTGAATGGTAGCGGCGGGAGTCCTCTTTCATGGCTATTACGAAGGCGGTCAAGATGGAGAGAATTGTTTGTTTCATAAGATATTCTTCTCCAGCCTGATCCCAGAGAGGAGGGAGGAGTGACATGATTTGGTCCGCAAACGGAGAGATCTAGTAGGAAGTTAGCCAACCTCATGAAAGCCGTAAATAGAAGAATATACGTGTCGTTCCATCTTTAGCACAATCACGCTAACAGTGTTCAGCAGCGCCATCTTAGTCTCAGGAAGCTCAACCTCCTTGATCAACTCCATTATCCGGCCTAGAGTGACGGGTGCGTAGGGCATGAATGGCTCTGCAGCAAATTCAAAAGGGTCAACGACGTTCTTAAGTTGCCTTCCAGCGGTAATTCGAACCACTTGATCGTTGAGCGGATCCTCCCTGTCTAGGAGGTGCCCGAACATCTGGTAAATTAGAGGTCGATCAAGTCCTTCCTTGACTGGAAGCCATTGACCGAGGATGATGGCAATGCGTCGGCGAAGTATATTGTAGCCGGGTTGCTGTGATTGCACCTCATATAATATTGTTGAAGTCAAAAATGCCTGGAAATCTAATTTCTGCTCCAAGACAGGGGCTGCCAGACCAACTGCAGCGTAAATCGAGTCTTTGTGTAGAATTTCCGTGTTATTAGGGGCTGCACCAGTCAGTAGGAGTGATTGTACGGATTCATTTGAACTTACTAGCAACGCTTTGAAAGACCTGCAAGAGTGGCTGTACAAGTAAGTCCTTGTAATTGATCACTAAGTCTAAGAAGAGCTTCTCCGAGCATGATCTAATGGAAAATTCCCAAAAGTCACCTTCACCCTCCTCTCTTCTTTCCCACTCTTCAGGCTCTTCTTCCCAGTCTCGTAGATCTCGTGGCCGAAATACGAAGAAGCGAGTCACTAGCGTTTCCATCATCCCACGCACAAAGCTCTCGGTAAGCAGATCATTTCTTATAAGCTCCGTTGAAAGCTTCTTTTCCTCTTTGTCCTCGGCGTATTGATACTTGAAAGTCTGCTGTGGGCTGAAGACCATTTTGGTACACGCTCGTAGTAATAAAAGTCCCTTCAGGGCGATTTTCTCCATCACTGGCATGTCTTCTTCGTCCGCATTTCCACCACTGCTAATTGTGGCAGATGGAAGAGGGGTCTGGGAGCCAAAAGTTTGGCCAAATTGGACGATGAGTCCCCAATACGCACGAGCAAGATCGGTCGAGCTTGGAAGTAGAGCATAGCCAGCCGGATGATTTCGGACCATCTCCAAATGAAATTTCGCAATTTGTACAAGATGTTGCTCGATCAAATGTTTTACATTAGCCAGTAATGATGCTTCGTGCATGATAAGCCAAAGCATATCTCCGAGCTGCGTCGTCAAAATCTTCCAAAACTCTTGCATCTCGGTGTGACGATTGGGAAAATCATAGCCCGCTATCAGCAACCTTCTCAGTACACGCAAAGCAAGTAGACTCTGCTCGATACTTTCAAGAGCACCACCTTCATCATTGCCACCTTCCCGTAGAAATGTTCTCCATTTGTGATATCGGTCAACGTAGATTCCCCCAAGGACCTGAAGGATTTCCGGTGTCGCAGACTGCAGGTGTGCCTTAGTACGCTGCAACCTTCCGGTTGCAAGCTCTTTGACGGTATATAGCAGAATCATGAGCGTTCTGGATATATGTGAAGGATTTCTAGGAGCTTTAGCAGCCGCACGGAGATCGTTGACAATAGAAGTTATTGCGTCTGGCCTAAGGCACAAGATGGGTCATTGGAATGGAAATCACGGAAACAGCAAACAAACCTACCAGTCATGAGGATACTCAAATCTTATGATTTTGGCCACCACTATGGCATTTTGTAATGCAAGACGATGGTCTGGCTCATTGACGCCACTTTCGAGAGAGCGTGATCGAATGAGAGCTTTCTCTTCCTTACTAATCGCATTTTGAGCTGTCTTTCGCCAATATCTGTCTATGCCGTTTTTGATCTGAATAGCGGACAAGTATCTGACCTCGACGGGAAGCGAAGTATCAATAAATATGGACTGTTAAACGCGTTAGCTGCCAAATCGATCAAGGATCTCTCGTTTCAATGATAGTCCCGACCTGCAAGGAACTATAGAACCCTGGTTGTTTCTCCCACTTCTGTAGCTGTTGTGCCCCGGTCTTCACCTGCTGCTGATTGTTTGAGGATGCTGATGTTAGCACTTGATATAGTGTTTGGATTGTTAGCGGATTTGCTTCTCCAGAAAGCTCAAAGGCTCCATTCATGATGGAATTTATGAAGTAAAGTTGTCTTGAGGCTATGACATGCTATTCTTAAAGAATTTACTCCTTGATACGAAGTTCCACATATTCCTACAATGGCGGGTGTTGAAGGTCTGTCTCTTCCGAATCTGGTAAGAGCTGATGTGCTGCTAGGATTTCACTAGCTCCCGTCCCAATATACCCTATACCTCGGCATTACGATATTTCAACATCTCGAGCATACTGCACTTCTGATTGCTATCTCAGTCCGAAGCACTTCCTCCTTGCAAAGTACCGATGATACGACTGCGATGACATCTATAGACTTTGCTGCTGCGCAGCAACGCGTAGAAGCTCGCCGTCGGCTTATTGCAAGCCAAGCACAGACGCGTCTACAATCGCAACGAAGCTTGCAAGCTTCGAATGCTGTCAATCGGCTACCCTTCCCTCTTAATAGCTTTGGAAAGAAGGGCATAGAGACTTGGGATATCCTCAAAGACAGAGAGGGAACAAAACCTGCTTTCCGCGTGGGCCAGGTTGATGCAGAGCTACTCGATGAAGAACTTCTAGAGCTCTTCAAGGGTCAAGTTGGGGAGGCCTTGAAGTACTTTGGAGTATGGCCACCGCTAAACCATAACGCGCACGAAGCTAACAGTTGATAGTCGCACATAAGGGATGATTGGTCGTCTGAGATACTATTGTGCCTTCGAGGTATCCTCTTCAAGTTGACGATCTGGGACCATAATGCCTCTTATGGTGCCGCTCTCCAAAACCTGCGGTATACAGATGCTCGCCTTCGGGGACCAATCTCCACTACACCATCTAAATGGCAAAAGGCACTTTATGGTCTCTTTACTGTCGGTGGGCGTTATGGCTGGGAAAAATGGGAGAACTGGCTTGCTGATCAGGAAGGAGGCTACGAAGAGGTATCAGGGCATCAAGATATATTTTTAGAGTGGAGACTGACTTTGCAAAGCCGAGCGCTAATTTCCGCCTACTTTCGCGGATGTCATCATTTGCTTCGACTACACATTCAATCGCCGCTTTTGCTTCCTTCCTTGTCTTCCTTCTCAACGGCCGCTACAGGACACTAACAGACCGCATATTACGTCTGCGACTGGCTCCTCCCGCCAGTCAAGTCAGCCGAGAAGTCAGCTTCGAGTATCTGAACCGGCAGCTAGTCTGGCACGCATTCACCGAGTTTCTGCTTTTCCTCCTTCCACTCGTAGGAATTAGTCGATGGCGTAGATGGCTATCAAGGGGATGGCGGAAAGCTAAAGCCCTAGTCAGAAAGACTGGCGCTGAAGACGACGATGATTCGATAGTAAAAGGAGAGTTAGCTTTCCTGCCCGAGCGAACGTGTGCGATCTGCTACCAGGACCAGAATCCTACTTCGACGTCCGAGAACGAGATATTGGTAGTCTCCGGGGCGTCTGGAGGTGTCATTGGCTCAGCACAAACAGATGTCACCAATCCCTATGAAACTGTCCCTTGCCGTTGCGTCTATTGCTTTGTGTGTATTGCCACAAGGCTGGAAGGGGAAGATGGGGAAGGGTGGATCTGCCTCAGGTGCGGAGAGTTGGTCAAAGAGTGTAGGCCTTGGGCTGGGGATGTGTTGGAAGAAACTTCCCCACCCGGGACCAAGAAAAAGGTTAGCTTTTCGGACGACGAGGATAAGCTAGATAAACAGAGAAAGCAGCAAAAATCAGCAATCGAAACGGAAGCTCGAGAGGAAAACATGAATTGTGATTTTGCCAACCCAAGTGATGGAAAAAGGGAAAGATTGCTCTCAGACGGCCTGGTCGAATCTCAGGAATGGGCTCGAGCAAAATTTGAAGGCTCAGGCAGCGAAAACGAAGCGCCTCGCTAGGGGCTAACAATAAGATCACAGTCACGTTCATACCCATCAACAGAGGTTAGATGTGAATTTTGCAATGATAGAATGCAGCCAAGCGTTGTTCACCAATTTCGACGGTATCTTAATTTGGGACTTTAAACGAGTACTTGAGGGAACGGACTGACGCTAGATCGCTGTCAAGTCCAGCCTGGAAGCACTCCTAACAAAAAGACGCCTGAGCAATTTTGCACTAGCAAAACCACACCTAAATCCATGATTTTGGACTTGGGGTGAATCAACTGTTTCGCCCAAGCCGAGAGATGGAGGTACAATGGGCGCACACGTCCTTGATGCATATGAGATTATCGAAACCGTCAATCTATAAACATATATACATTATACACCCCGAACTTAGGACTGGAAGGGGGCATGGCCGCTTTAGAGGGATCATCAAGGGAGCATGAAGGGGGCAACGTGGGAGCACGTGGGGGAGCATGCAGGGAGGAGCCCAAACCGGCTGGCTTGAGCTCCCCCCGTTATCTTTATCCCGCGTGCTGCCTAAATTCAATATTCTCCCCAATTCCACCAGTAAGTGAAATGGTAGAATGGAAACGATACTCAATACTGAAGCGCAAGATGAGTGTTGAAGCGAAGAATTATGAAGGGCGGACGGCAATGCACAATTCAGCTGAAGCGGAGATTGGACGATCAATGACGATCAAGGACAGATCATTTCACATGTAGCAGCTTTCTCAGATTTTACTGAAGCGATATTATTGAAGCCCGCGGTAGATATTCAGAAGAAATGTGTCACCCGAAATCGAAGACCTATCTTCCGATGTCAGAGAGGATGGGTGATGAGAACCAGCGATGTTGAACCTGATAATTCGCTTTGAAATCGAACGGCGCTGAATCAAATATAAAAATACAATACGGTTTTCCTTAAACTACATGACGAAAAAAAAAACAATCTAAGAAAGTAAATGAGGAAGACGGCGAAGGCGATGAATTCAAGATACATAGACAGGAAACCTTTCAGATCCTGCCTAACTATTTCCTTCAAATTCCCCTTATGTATGCCCCAAATCCCCCTCAATTGCACCTTCAGAGCTATTGCGATTGTAGAGAAAAGTGGTTGCGGCAGTGATTCGTAGAAATAGGAGTAGTAATAATAGTGGCAGTAATTGCAGAATTGTAATCGGTCGAGTCCCATGTATGAATAACGGTGCCTCTTTGATTTCTGCTTTATATACGTATTATAGGAAAATTTTATTGTGGTCTCTTAGATCAGTTGGTTAGATCGTGGTGCTAATAACATTTGTTAACGCCAAGGTATGACAGATTCATCAGTTAGACGGGTAAATATCTAATTATAATCAGGTCGCGAGTTCGATCCTCGTAGGGACCAACTTATTGCTCAAATTTTTCCTTTTGTCGAGGAGACAGATACTAGTCCTTAAGAGATGGTTCTGCTGCTGCACTACCTTAGTGAGGGTGGATGTAATGGATTTCATATGCCTGATGCACGGGGTTTCCGCGCACTCTAACCTATAATGGTAATTGTAGTACCAGGCTTAGCGTGCTAAAAAGGGCACTAAAAGTACTACTCGTATGAGCGGAAACCCCGTGCATAGGGTTGAATTTCGGATTTTGGGTCTTAAAACCGCTACTTGCCCTAACCTCGATTCAGAGCTTCCGTAAATAAGGCTACGCAACGTCTCGAGACGTTGCCGCGTCTTCAATATCACACGATGTCTTCTATCGTATCGTTACTATTCCCATCGAATGATTTTGAAGAAGCAGCAGCATAAGTCAATTTACTACGCCAGAGAAGAATTAGAAGCAAGAAAGCTTCTTCACCATGCCGCTCCCTGCGCAATTCCAGCTGGGTCTAGAACTTACGAACATTGTTAATCCCTTGAGTCAGGCAATTGGAGCTCTCGGATCTTTGGCTCTGGTCAGCGCCATTCAAAAAGCTGGATCAGACGTTATAACGGAGATCAAATTAGCTTCTCTGATTGGAAGACACCGTATCGACGAAGTCATCAAGTTCCACTTTCGAGCAATGGTTGCGAAAGCAGACCAGACGGTCATATCAAAGTACATTGATATTTTGCTGGAGTCTGGGTCAGGACCTACGGTGCAAGAAGCCATGAAGAATTCAGCTCTCTTCTCGATGTTGATACAGCTCTCCGCTCTGGCCTTTGCCCACGAGGACGAGTCGCTGGCCAATGCAATGGTAGAGAGGAGATGCAGGCTCATATTCATCGACTTGAGCGTGGCAATCAGGCTAACCTTGAGGACCATCGAGCCTCTAGTGTACCCACTGTTACGAATGCTCCCCGACGAGCACCCAAGACGAGGGAGCTGCCACACATTTCCCATCTACGTCTATTGCGAGGATGTCTCCACTGAACCTTCCAAATGAATTGCTCCTGTCTGTAGCAGGCAGTTTGGGATGCGGAAGTGGCATCAATGCACTTGCTCGCACGAATCGTCGGCTCTGATATTTACTCGACGTGTACTTATACCAATATTATATACAGACAAGCAACCATTCAGCACTCCCCTGGGCTGCACGTCATGGACTCACTAATACTGTTCTTAAGTTCCTCGATTTAGGCGTAAATATTCAAGCAACTTTAGGTGTCAAACGCGCAACAGCGCTCTACTTGGCCTCACGAAATGGGTATCGCTTAATCGTAGAGGCGTCGATCCAAAGCGGTGCTGAAATCGACGTGCAAACATCTCAAGGTGTCACACCTCTTCATGGAGCTGTCGGAGCTGGACATGAGCATATCACACGAGTTTTGCTTGAAAATGGCGCAGACTTTATGAAACTTCTCCTAATACGAGATAGGCCGACTTTCCTTCATATTGCAAGTCACTTTGGATTTACCGATATCGTACAACTAATTCTTGACAAGGGAATAGGCATTCAAGTCAAGGATGGGAACCTGGAGACAGCTTTGCACTACGTGGTGAAGTATGATGAGGAGAATGAGATCTGGCATCGAAACATAACAATTGTGAATTTCTTATTGGAGAAGAAAGCTGTCAAGGATTCTTGGGATAAATCAGGTCGGCGTCCCAAAAATTTTGCGAAAAGTAATCCGAACTCTATCATCGAGCTCCTCCTCCAAGGCACAACCAATACCATGCTCAACGACGCCATTTTACTTGACCAAGCTATAGAGCAACAGCGATGAAGAAAGAAAGAGCTAGAGAAGAAGAGGATCCGTAAAATCCACGAGCTCGCAGCCGAACGTGCTGCGATTTCGAGGTATGAGAAACACTCTACCATTCGAGAAAGCTGGGCCAAGGCAAGGACGGCAGCAGACAATGAACGATTACGCAGAGAAATGGAAGAAATCAGAAGGCACCAGAACCGTACTGGCGAACTAAAGCCTGCCAGTACTGCAGACCAGAAGAAGCAAGATGTAGCTCGGGAAAGTTGGGGCAAATTAAAAGGGGAAGTAGAAGGACGGAGACAAATATCATATAAGACAAAACGGCAACTATGTTCTCACTCGACCTTGGGGTTGTTGAAGTGGAAAGGGAAAGGCCGATGCGGCATTTGCGAGGTTGCATTTGCGAAGCATTTATTTAAATGTGCTGATTGTGGTTTTGTAGCTTGTAGACAATGCAAGACCGCAAGCTGAACCATTGTCAACACTACAAGCCGTCGATAACACAAGCATCGATCGTGAGAGGCCAGGTATTGAGTGATATATTTCCGAGCCTAGCTTAGAATGATATGACCATACTCCCACTACCCACAGTCTCATCCTGTTCATCAAATGCTTTGCTGGCTGTCCTCCCTCGGAGCGAGTCTATTCCCCTAAAAGAACCCGCTCTGTAGATATGACTGGGCCTGTGCTGCAGCCCCTGAGCTTGGATTCACTACCACGCTCTGAATCTTATAATCAGAGCCTGCTATTCGTATAACTTCTGCGTGATGCACAAGGCTTATCGATGACCCGATTATTGACAGATCCCCTTCCAGAAAAGCCCTCATCGCTAAATATGGTTGCCATGTTTCCATAATATTTCGGCTTATTGAGAGTGACGTCCACGATGCAGACCCGTCGCATGAAGAACAGACTGTAGGTAGAAATAAAGCGGCTATTCTGTCGTTGGCCTTGTGTGTATTAGGGCCGACTAGAATCAACCGCATAAACTTCCGCGAAGCTTCACGAGCCGCTTCCTGATCTTTGTTGAGGCTTGTGAATAGAATAACGTTTTCGCAGGTTATACAGGCTAGCACAATGTGCGACGTCCAATCGAATGCAGATATTGAATCGCCCATATCAAATTCGGGTTGATGTATAGTGAGATTTGTGATTCGAGATGGTGCCTTTCAAAGGACCGTGATAAAGGCAAGCGACTATGCGGGCTAGCAGTTACTTTCAGACTGATAATTGTAGGAGGGGTTAATTCGCGTGAGTTCCGCAGTGCTCTAAAGACTGGAGAGATGAACTCTCGTTGGGAGATCGGCAGGAGGGGGTGAGGCTCAATTCTGTGGTTGGTCTTGTTGGGACCGTGCCTAGAAATCCAACCTGTGGAACCGTGGATGGAATGTTTGATCTATAGGGGTAGCTATAACTAGGAGTTTAAGAATACAGAAGAAAGAAGGTACGTGGAACACTATTTATGTAATGCTCAGAGGCTGCGCTAGGCCCAAAGGGAACGTGTTGTGACAGCCAGATCTAGCCCTAATCAATTCGCAACTATCCGCTAGTGTACGCTGTCACGTGGTTGTGAATTGATTAGGGTTAGATCCTAGGGCTTTACCGTTTAGGAAACCCTGTTCAATCCTGACACATCCGTAAGTTGTAACAGGTCTCGCGAGCCTCAGGCACAGAACGCTTGTCTTTTTGACGATAACAGCGTCAATGAAAGTGTCTCACTCGAAGGTAAACCATCGCCCAGAATGGCGCCGGTCCTTGCAGAATCGCAACATGCGCAGATCCACGATATGAACCTTGATGACCGTCCTACTGCTAAAATAGCTAACGATGTTGGTTGCAGTCAGCGTTCTGTCTTTGCGATAAAGTCCAACATCCGTTGTTTTGGCTCCACTAAAGCCCCTTCGAATGGCGTTGGACGGCCCCGAAGCATTACACCTCCGATGTTAGACGCTCTGTACGAATACTTGCTAGAGAAGCCTGGTCTATACCACGGTGAGATGGTGCTCTTTGTGCTGGACAAGTTCGACACACACGTAACAGCTTCCAGCATAGGAAGAGCGCTGAAATCTCGTGGTTGGACCAAAATAACAATTCGCCGCATAGCAAAGGGACGGAATGCCGATCTACGAGACTTGTGCCAGCATAACTTGTCGGATTCGGGTTTCCGTTCGTATCACTTTGTTTTCGTGGATGAGTCTGGCAGTGACAAACGGGGTGGTTATAGACGGATGGGATGGCCTTCCCTTGGTGTGACGCCGATACAAATTGCCCGATTCCAACGGGAGAAGCGATATCAGATATTGCCCGCGTATACACAGGACGGCGTTATCCTCGCCCGTGTCTTCCAGAGATTCACAGACAGCACTGTCTTTGAAAGTTTCATCGAGCAGCCCCTCCCTTTGATACATGGCCAGAACCGAAGTCGGTTTTTATTATGAATAATGTCTTCTTTCATCATACAAAGCGGATGTGTTGTGATGCTGGCGTAAAGCTAGTCTTTCTGCCGATATACTCGCCCGATTTTAATCCCATCGAAGAGTTCTTCGCAGAGTTAAAAGCTTTCATCAAACGGCACTGGGGGATTTACGAGGAAAATCCACAGCAAGGCTTTGATAACTTTTTGGAATGGTGCATTGACATAGTTGGAAGAAAGAAGAATGGTGCTAGAGGGCATTTTAGGCATGCGGGCATAAATATTGAAGAGCTATAAAACTTGATATGTGGCAACAGAATAGTTTTTGAATTCAATGATAGCAAAATACTTGCAATATATTCTATTTCTTTCTAGCTATTCCCCAGTCCTAGGTCGCTTGATGTTCTCAAACCAGTAGTCGATGTCATTTACAATGTGTTCGGCAATTCCTTCTAGTACGTCTTCATCGATCAAAAACTTAGGGTTTGGATTCCGGCGGATCAGTTCCAGGTCCATGCCCTTTTTTATTATTACATCGCAAGCTTTCTAGTACTCTAGCTTCAGTTCTAGCCTCTTATTTTGTGATTTTTGCCAAGCACAGTACTCCTCTACCGCATCATCTCGAAAGCCGGGAATATTGAGACGATTTGGTGGAGTAGATTTTGAAGGCATGTCCAGAGCGGGAGTTGCAGCTGAAGAGGCCAGGTGGTATTGCTGGCCAGACAGTGCAGGCAGCACATGTGTGATATTGACAGGAGGAAGACTCGATGCAGACGTCCTAGAAGCCCTCTGATGCCTCTCGAGCAACTGCTGCTCCTCTGCGTACAGCTCCTCACGGAATTCTTTTTTTACATCATCATGTGTCTCCAACGTATAACCTTCTTGCACATACATGACGAGGCTCTTCAGGTGTCGCGTGTTCAGTTTATAATGCTTTTTACCAATAGGGTCACGCTAGCAATAAGGCCCCTTGTTACAAGGAGGGCCGGGGCAGCGCATCAGATTATATACGTGCCGCCAAGGGGGGTGTCCAGAAGATGCCTGTTCTGCATCGTCCTGCGCGGCTAGACCCGAAAGCCAAAGCTGTGCTTGAAACATGGCCCATCTTGATGTCCTCTGAGAAAAGCAGAGGGATCAGGCAAGCTGCTTACTATTCAGCGGGTGGCAGAAAGAGAAAGTTTTACAAAGGAGACACCAAAAGTGATAAAATCTCAAAATCCCCTGCCATCGCAACATATCGATTGACAAGTCAGTCATTAATCTAAAATTCCTCTCGCCCCCTCGTCTGCGAGCATCGATACCGAATCAAACTTCGAGGTTGTTTCCTTCATCATACTCAGCAGCGACGGCCTCAGCGACTACAAATAACGGCAGCCCTAGCCTTCCGTTGCAAGAGAAACGCACGACGTCCATCCGCCGCCGCACAGCACAAATCCCATCGAAGGAATCAATCGCAGCCGAAGCCCCTTGCGGCTTTGAGACCGAAGCAGACTGCAATGAAGCCGTCGACAGTGATAACGATCATAGATTGATTCAAGAAATTGATGATTCCCGCAAACTAGGCATCACAATTAAAATCCATTAATTCCATGGCAAGGTCGGCACGATGGCGATCATATCAGCATATCCCTCGTTTGAACAATTTTCTTGAAATAGGGCCAACCCAGTGTGTGATCGAAAGAATTCAGAACCAAGGATCCTTTATCGATGCACCGACGAGAATTGCACACCGAGTTCGTCTTTGCGCAAATATCCTCCGCCTCGAGTTCACCTCAGACGTCTACCAGTCGGTTTTATTGGATACCCGTGCCATCGAAAAATTCAGGCTTGGTGCCACAAGTATTGTGGAGGATCTCTGAAGAAAGAGGAGATGCCAATCTTCATTCAAAGGTCTTGCTTGACGAACCTTGGCTCGTTATACACCCGCGATCCTCTTATATAGTTTGACAGCGTAGACTCTGCAAACCAATCCGTCAAGTGGGTATTTGCGGAACCCGCAGACGAGACCTTGGTAGATGGAGCTATAGCATCCCCGACCTCTGGTTGTGGATCCTTGATGCAGCGAACAGTGATCACATTCCGTCCCCCGAAAGGAGCAAGACGATATTGACAAGGGTAGCAACATACTAAAGCTCTATTTTCGAAGACATCAACAAAGACTCCGGCATTCAATGCGCGGATCCCTTCGATTTCGCTGCCTTGGCCATCCTCCATACCATCAAATTCCCCTTTAAAATTGCTTCTTTCCCACCCAAAATCTTGAGCTCTTCTCGAGTTCCTGGGCTTGATTGACATCTTAACGAGATGCCAGGTCTCTCTAGCTTCAACGAGTTTCGCGACAATTACCCTCCCAGAACAAAGGGGGATGGATGTTCAGGCCCGTAGCCAATTGATTAGTCGCCAAGACATTGAGGGCCTCCTTGACATTAAAGAAGAGCTCAACATCGTCAATGACATTATTGGAGGTCACCAAGTGGTTGTCGAAGAGATGATCGTCCAGTACGGAAAACTCAACGCTCACTGCTGTAAAAGGCCTAAAGGGCATGAGAAGTATCTCCACGGCCCACATAATATTTCCTCTCGCTTTACCTGATATGCACGGTTGCAACCTAGTATGATAGTTCACATTTACCGTAAGCTTTACAGTCTATACTGAATAGAATCATAGTAACATAGCGCATCTCTGGAATATAACGAGATTAGTCGATATTAAATAGGGGATATTGCGCCGTTTGAGTGATACCAGTTTGCATCACTATATAGAAGCATAAGCCATCTTCGTATCTCTTGATGCTTAGCTACCTCATGAACGAATCAGTTGCCAAAGCGTAGAGAATCGACGTCGTGACTGTAAAGCTGCTTTTGCTCTTCGCGAACCTTTACTATTATGTTCAGTAAGATACGTGAGCCACTCCGTTGATTTTAAAGTGTCAGGATGCTCGTCGCCCAGCTTGATCTTGCGCAGTTGCACCACTCGCTCTGTCAGCTGTAAGGCCTCCGATCGTCGCCCTGCCTCGCTATAACGAATCGCCAGACTCTGCATCGAGTAAAAAGTGTCAGGATGCTCGTCGCCCAGCTTGATCTTGCGTAGTTGCATCACTCGCTCCATCAGCTGTAAGGCCTCCGATCGTCGTCCTGCCTCCCTATAATCAATCGCCAGATTCTGCATCGAGTACAAAGTGTCAGGATGCTCGTCGCCCAGCTTGGTCTTGCGCATTTGCACCAGTCGCTCCGTCAGCTGTAAGGCCTCCGATCGTCGCCCTGCCTCGCTATAAAAAACCGCCAGACTCTGCATCGAGCGCAAAGTGTCAGGATGCTCTTCGCCCAGCTTGATCTTGCACAGTTGCATCACTTGCTCCGTCAGCTGTAAGGCCTCCGATCGTCGCCCTGCCTCGCTATAACGATTCGCCAGATTGTGCATCGAGCCCAAAGTGTCAGGATGCTCATCGCCCAGCTTGATCTTGCATAGTTGCATTACTCGCTCCGTCAGCTGTAAGGCCTCCGATCGTCGCCCTGCCTCGCTATAACGATTCGCCAGATTCTGCATCGAGCTCAAAGTGTCAGAATGCTCGTCACCCAGCTTGATCTTGCGTAGTTGCATCACTTGCTCCATCAGCTGTAAGGCCTCCGATCGTCGTCCTGCCTCGCTATAACGATTTGCCAGATTGTGCATCGAGCCCAAAGTGTCAGGATGCTCATGACCCAGCTTGATCTTGCGCAGTTGCATCACTTGCTCCGTCAGCTGTAAGGCCTCCGATCGTCGCCCTGCCTCGCTATAATGATTCGCCAGATTCTGCATCGAGCCCAAAGTGTCGGGATGCTCGTCGCCCAGCTTGGTCTTGCACAGTTGCACCACTCGCTCTGTTAACTTCGAAGCATCCCGTGCCCAACCATTTTCTCCCAGTATGAGGGCCAACGTAGACCATTCAAGGGTCAACGTAGACCATTCATGCAATTTATTGTCATTGAAGTCTCTATTTCTGTGGTCGTGAAAGCGAAGACATGCATGTGCATGAGATACCAATGACTTCCGGAAAGTATAATCCTCTGTTTTAAAGTCCCAGTTGACAGATCTTGCAAGCAGCGATATTGCTCTTCGGAAAGTCAACTGTTGATCAACTTCAGACATTCTATCGCGACACCAATCATGAACAAGGGGATGGAATGACAATAACGCGTCCGAGTCTTTATTGATCAAAGAGAATGAAGCTAGCAGTGTCACCGAAGTTCGCACTGATTGTTGATACTCAAAGAAGTCTGAGAATGCTTCAGGCCGGAACGAAGAACCGGGGCCCATCGGATCCTCCTCGGAGCTGTGCCAGGCATTGTAAAGCATTTTCATCGGAACTTGATCGTGATGGTAAAAACAGAGAATCTTCAGCAACTCCAAAGCGTGGTTCGATGCCGTGTCTCGCAAAGATTCAATCATGTCTAGGGATACTTGCCACGTGGTGTAGACCGTGAATCCATAGTCGGTACCTGTATGCTTCGGAAAATACCTCAGTAAATCTTTCTGGCGTCTCTTATAGAGTTCAAGGTACTCCTTCAGAGAGCAAGACGTCTCACATATGTACGCGCCAGCTTGGGCGATTGCCAACGCGAGACGTCCAAGAGCCTCGACAATCCTATTGCCATCTTCATAATCGTTGTCAGCGAGAGTCGTATCGCCATAGGAAGTTTTGACAAGCAGCAACACAGAGTCATCAGCTGACAGTGGCCCGATTTCCTTGCATCCGACCGTGTTGTACTGGCAGCATCCAGGGTTGCGACTGGTGATGAGGATGTCGCCTCGATCACCGGCCGGAAAATAAGAGGTTAAAGACAAGTTCGGATCATCCGCATTATCGAACACGAGAAGCCACGACTGCGATGTATTGGCTAGCACTCGCTTAGCGTTGTGAATATCTTTATCGATCTGTAGTTCAAGGGCGATTTGTGCGAAGCAACGCTGAATACTGTCGATGGTACTCGCATCGATCCAGAAGATGGCCCAATACCTATAGAGCGTTTCAGATTGTCGTCAAAATGGATCACGCTCAATAACGCACATACCTCTCTCGATGCATTTGCGCATATCTAAGGCAGACCTGGGTTTTGCCCGAGCCTCCCAGACCGAAGAGGACGAAACGTCGCTGGACTTGCTGACGAGGCGCCTTAGTATGTCTGAGGGACGATTCAAGGCACGTGCAGACTTCTTCGTGCCCAGTGAAGACCGGGCTGAGGAGTTGTGATACTTCAAAATGCTTATTATATGAGACTATTACGGGGCTTCATTAATTTGGACGTCTTAGTAATAGAACGTATTACCGCGACGTACTCGTCTGGTCGGTCGCTCTGGGCCGTGGATCTGTTCTCATCCGTCGGATTCTCTTATAAACCTTCTCAAAGGTATCATCACTGTCGGCCTCGAATTTACACATCGCACTGTGATTGGCGTCGGTCGGTATTTGTTCTTCATGCTCGACGTCGAGCAAGGCCGAGTCTTTCTCGACAATCTGAATATAGTTAGTGATTAAATCGAAGAGATGAGTATTGTCCACCATACCAGACCTGAGAATAATTTCATCGGTCGCTGCTCGTAGAAGCTGACAATGTGATATTGAGGCAACTGAAATCGAAAGTCTGTTGTCAACCGATGAAGGACACCGCTGTTTGTTTGCAAAGCCGATAGGAGACGAGAACTGGGCCGATGGATCATAGTCTGCGCGACGTTCGCCAGAACTTTGCCATAGGTTGCCTTCTCGCTCCCACGGTGCGGTGTGCCGAAAAAGATGAGTCCCAGGGTGACATTGCAAATGGAATAATATCGAGGCTCGAGGCGCGCTTGAAGCAATGCCTGTTGAACTGGTCAGTCGCCGATTTCCGCCATGGCGCATTCTAGGCTATCTGACTTGTTTCACCACAATCCCACCGAGAGAGTGGGCGACAAATATAAGAGGTCGGCCTTCTTCCTGCCATATTGTCAATTCTTTGCGTGCCGTATGGGGTGAACGTTGGCGGAATACTTCGGGCTCTTCTCTTTTGTCCACCAGGCTGCTAAGCAAGCTCTTCGCATGATCGATCACGTCTGACGTAGATTGTCCGAAGGCTGCGGCGGCGTTGTAGCCGAAGGTCATGATCCGAGCATCGGGAATCTGCTGGGGCAGGAAGTCTTTCAACCAGAACGCGTTCGATTTTGGGTGAGTCCAGGACTCGATGGAATCGCCTCCGAGTCCATGCACAGCGACGATGCTAGAACAATACCAAGCGAAGTCAGAAGATGCCAGCCGGTGTGAATTGCGAGAAGCAGGTCTGATACATTCACTTACTCGATTGTGGATGCTGTTGTAGATCCCTTCGGAGGATGCACAATCGACAGCGCCATTTCCGAGCTGGTAAACAGCTCACTGGCCAGCGAGCTTCACAGTCCTCGAGTCAGTGGAATATCGGTCGCCACAATGAGCCTGGTTGCCACAACTGTTGGGTAGGTAGATGTCTGCACATGCTGTGCATGCTCACGTGCCCATACTTCATTTCGCCTAGTGTCGTGCGGCTGAGATCCTTGACACCTTGGAGACACATCACAAAGATGAACAAGGATTTATAAAACTCAGAGGCCAAATGGTGTATAAATTCTACACTAAACTAGCGGTGAAATCCAGAATTGAAGGGATCCAAAATTGGAGCAGGTGTGGCTCGGGCTGACCCTGCCTTGCTAACAACCACGTCTTTCTTGTATCGCGGGATATAGGGTAGGCGATTAGCTCACCGTCGAGGTGATAGTGAAAGTGCAAGCCACTGGAATGTTCTGTCCCATCCCCAAAGACCTGGTGTACCGGAGCCCGGCCATCGTTCTCTCCCACATCCTGGAGGTTGTCGCCAGGTCCGCTTTTGCCGTTCGAGAGGTGCTGATATCATATTAATACCAGCAATTTGTTCGTAACAAGTACCTTGCTCTGGTACTTGCTCCGGTTTTGACGCCCTGCTTCGATTTTGACACCTAACATCCGATTTTTCCTGGGTGAAGTGTACCAGGAGAATTGGCGCAGTTAGTGCCTTCAGTGCCTCGCCACCTGGTCTCTAGACTCTCCTGGGTGAAGTTGCCTGGGAGGTTTTAGGCGGTGCGGGGGCAGGAAGTCCATTAGTGCTTCGCCATTGGTGATTTGGACACTCCTGGGCGATCTTTTCTAGGAGAATCCTTCTGGGGCGAGCGTAAAAGATAAATTTTTCTGTTCGTAGATTAGTAGAGGGTTTCATTCATTTCTCTATCGAAGATTGTGGACATTAAAGCTGAGACAAGTCTCACTTCGGTCCCTACTATTGAAGTGAGAGACACGGCCTATGCTTCAGATATGGGACCAATGTGTTGAATCTTCCCTCGGAAGAAAATCTCGCTCAATTGATCTGGCCAGTTATTCCTGACCAGTCGAGTTTTGACCTTCAATTTCCGACGCTGAACAGTAATCCGTAGGTATAGGAGAACAAGTAATGCTTTGAAATTGGATTTTGGTTGACGTTATTAAATCAAGGCTTGAATCTTCACTGCGAACAGGGGATATAGAAAATGAACGTAGAAGCGAGATATCGAATAAGTGTCACTGCAAATAAAGGCTATGCACGCAACTGAATCGTCTTGCGCAAAGCTCTTCAAGTGCTTCCCAATCATTCATCATCTAGTGAGGTTCGACACAACACAGTACTCGTAGACCCGATGGTGACAGAGCACTGAAACTTCCGTTGCCCAAGCAAAAGAGGCAGTGAATTTGAAGCTGACAGATCATACTAGGAAAATCTTCCGCATCTGCGTCGAAGTCGGTTCATTGCCACTATTCCAGTTCTCTTGTGTGATGATGAGATCATGACACTGAGCTTTTCACCGATACCTTAGCTGGCAACAACGTTCGTTCGAGCCTCAATTCTTCAGTTGAAATTTCTCGCGATCTGAAAAGACTTTTCTCACAATTGCCAGATCAATCGAACAATCTGAGCTTATTTGAAGATGGTGTAAAATGATTGACTTGATATTTGTAAATAAAAACGTGCATCGGCAAAATGTTTGGCAGCTACTGTAACTTTTTGGCCGATGGCAGGACCCGGCTCGGTCCAGCTAAAAACCAGCTAAAACCCAGCTAATCAATCAGCTAAAACCCAGCTAAAACCGTCCAATCTTGCCTAAGCTTCCACCTTCAACGAAATTTTGCAGCCAGCCCAGCCACCACCCCCTCGCTGCCGCAAACCCCTCCCGCGCCGCCCGCCCCCTGCCATGCTCTTCTGCAGCACCGACATCCCGCACGCAGAGCTTAGACTACATCGTTGTGGTGGAAGGGGGAGATGGTGCTAAGGCTGGATGGGGGGGGCGAGGAGAGGACGGTCAGGAGGGGGGGTGGTGCGTGGTGCAGGGCGGGGTTAGTCATGAGTGGGTTAATTGTAGGGACGGGGTTTGTGGGATGGTTGGTTGTGATGGTGGGAGCGGAGGAGGTGGTGCTGGGGGATGGGAGGGAGTTGGCGGAGACGGTGGGGGGGAAGGTGTAAGGGGGAGGGTGGACGGTGAGTGTTAAGAGGGAGTGGGGGGGGGGGGGGGAGGAAGAGGAATTTGGTGGGGGACGAGGTGTGAATTTATAGATCTTTGCGATATTTTTAGACGCTACTCAAGGCCCCCAAAGCCGATTTCATCCCCGTGCACTTCCTAATCCTTTCGTAAACCGCGTGCGCAACGCTCTTCTGCTCCGCCGTCGGCGACCGCAGCGAGAGGATCATTTTGATCGGCCACAGAAGGAAATACCCCCCGACGCCTTTCCACTTGGGCGTGCCCGTGTCCTTGTCCTCTGTGAGACGGCCTTCGTGGTCGATGTCGCCGAGCGATTGGGGGACGGTGGCTAGCACGTCGTCGACAAGCGCGTGGATTTTGGTTAGAGATGCTTGGTTGATGGTATGCAAGTTACTTAGATCGGTGTCGTCGTCCTGGGGAGAGGGGTAGAGGGAGTGGAGGCGATCGAGGCACTCCAAGAGGTGCTCGTGCAGGATGATGCGCGCGGTGCGGTGGTAGTTCCACTCGTAGGCGATCCAGACGTCGTGATGGAGCTGCACGTGTTCGGGCAATGCCGTGGACTCGGTCGGCGAGGACGCATCCCGAGTGGTGATTTCGGAGCGGTGCAGGGTTTTGTAGGCCCAGTCGGGGCCTTGGCGCCAGGTCGAGGAGGTGTGGTCGAGGTCGTGCATTTCTTGAACCATGGCTAGGGTTTGGGCGGTGGAGAAGTCGGTGTCGTTGTCGATGCTTTTGAGCAAGGCGCGGGCGCGGGCGCAGATTTTGGTGATTTGGTGGTTGTCTTTTTCGATGCGGATGTAGGGGAGGGTTTCGTTTAGGGAGTCGAGCCAGGCTTCTGATTCCGGAAGCGGTGGTTGTCTGGATGTTAGTTGTTGCTTTTGCTGGGACGAGCGTAAGAATGATTAGCTGTGTGATGAGTTAGTTCGAAGCGGTGTTGTTCGGGCATACCAGGCGGTGGTGCGAAAGGCGGAACAAACTCCAGCCGCGTGCCCCGTAGATCTGATCGGGCCCTCGAAGGCGGAGGAGCTGGGCCATGCCCTCGGCGTGGGACCCTCTTGATACTGGATCCGGGAGATAGATGGACTAGGCGATGTCAATTCGTTAATGTAGATATAAGAATCAGAAATGCAGATTGACCTCGAATAGGTCCAGAACAACTACAGTCATCAGGACGTAGTCATCAGGAGCAGTTTTTGGATCTGCTAGTGCCTCTCCAAGGGCAGATAATGCTCGTCCATAGCACTGCAAGGCCTTGTTAGCGAAAGCTGCATTGCCATGATCGTTGGAAAGGTTGCCGTATGCAGCCGCATGAACAGCCCAGCGCAGAGCTAGTCGACCCTCGATGTTAATGTCCTTGAACAATTGAGGAAGATGTTCGAGGAAGCCAGGCGACGAGCCATGGTTGCATGGATACATGACGTATTTCTCGAAAAACTGGGAGACAGCTTGATCCTCTGCGGAGGATGATGCCGGAGCTTGAGGAACATTCTTGGCCCATGGGTATGGCGAAGAGATATTGGAAGCGAAGACATCTGCGGCCGAAAGATTGAATGGACTTTGTGCGCCTAGTATTCCCTGTGGAGCCAGAGATACACTGGAGGCTTGGCACAAGCGACGACTCATCACGGTAACCGGCGCAGAGCTCACCGCGTAGGATACAACGCCGGCAACAAGGACGACCCTCGTCACACTGACCACGGTTGAGCATTAGATCGGTAAAGGGAGGCCTTTCGTACCTTGACTCTGCGGGTACGGCAGCGCAGACAGCCTCGACTCAAATGTGACATGCTTTCGAAGCTTGCTAAGCTAAGACTTGAGCCTTCCCTGGCTTGATATACGGGATATAAACTAGACTTAAGGCAGTTTGGCGGTCAAGCTGCCTTCCGCACAAGAATCTTTTCACATTTTCCCTTGCCTTTTTCAACATCAGCCTATCTACGTAGCACACTCATGCTTCAGTATCTAATCTAGGCGAAATAGATCGTAACAAATCACTCTTATAAACCGACAAATCTTATCAAATACAAATCAAAATAGTAGATATAAAAAGAAACACAACACAAACAACATCACTTCCAAAAAACCTCTTAATATCCTACATACTTTCCATTATAGTATTTCAACTATCTTCCATACATCGAGCAAACAAACTACTACATCAACCAACCAAACCCTCAAAATCCAAATTCCCATACACCTAAGTATCAATCAAGCACATACCAACCCCCTTACAAACCTCTAACCATGCTTTTAAAAGACCTAAAAAAACCCTTCAAAAGATTTTAATCTGACAGCTTCTAGAGAAATTCCTGCCATCTTATTTGAATACAAATACAAATACAAAAAACCACGTTAGCTTTTTACACTTTCTCGTATCTCACAGCCACTTCTTTTTTTTTAAATTTAGACTTCGCCTTCAAGGGAATATTCCGACGGCGAGGAGGTGAAAGAGGGTGTAAGATGAAAGGGGGAAAAAGTAACTACGGAAACATGGTTTTTGAGTGGGATGGCGTTTGTGATCCAAGAGAGTTTTTCTACGGCAAAGTTCGATAGAATGAACGGTGGGAATTTCCACGGAAGCTCTACTTATTTATAATTTCCCCAATTTTTTAGAAATAATATTCAATTTCTACACCATAAAGTCGGTAATCTGACCATCGACTTTTTCCCTACCCAAGAACAATCAGAACCTTTCAATCCATCCAAGTAACAACCTTCAGCTTCAAAAACTCCTCCAGCCCCGCACTCCCATTGAACCGTCCGAAGCCGCTCTTCCCCACCCCCCCATGCGGCAGCGCGGGTTCGTCGTGTACGGTCATGTTGTTGATGTGGACGGCTCTGGGGTTACGGTATTAGTCCCAAAGTGGTTTCTGCAGCTGAATGAAGAGGGTTGAGTGAGATGGATGATTACCCTGATTCGATCTGCTTGGCGACTCTCAAGCCGGATGCTAGATCTTTTGTGAATACAGCGGAACTGAGGCCGTATTCGGTGTCGTTGGCTAATTCGATGGCTTCTGCTTCGCTCTCGACAACCATCAAGGAGACGGTGGGGCCGAAGGATTCTTCGTAGAAGAGGTCCATGTCTTTTGTAATGCCTTCGACGACAATAGGACGCATTCTCGTTTCGGAGTCTTCCGTGGCATTGACGTCTCCAGCGACGATCTTGGCGCCTTTCGAAATTGCTTGATTTACGAGCTTCTTATTCTTGTGCACGCCGGTGGAGGTAACCAGGATAGGTGCTGGGGCGGGGGAGTAGTAGAGCTCTTCGATGGCGGATTTGAGGGCTTTGGAGAAGGGCGCAGCGATGGAGGAGTGGACGATTATGCGTTCTGTGGACATGCAGACTTGGCCGCTCTGAATGGATAGGGTTGAGGTTTAAAATCATGTGAGAATTATGGAGACGGAGGGTACATGTATACTTACGTGGACAAAAGCACCCCTAGCACACCCAGTTGCTGCCCTTTCTAGATCAGCATCCTCGAGAACAATCGCGCTTGCTTTCCCTCCGAGCTCCATCAAAACCGGCTTTAGATTTTTGCCTGCCGTTGCGGCGATAATGCTGCCGACAGCTGTGCTACCTGTGTAATTAATTTTCCTCACTGCTGGATGTTCAATCATTGCGGTGACGACTTCAGCAGCATCTTGAGCCCGGACTGAAAGTACGTTGAGACAACCGTCTGGGAGGCCAGCCTGTTTGAAAATGTCGCCAATGGCCCAGAAGCAGCGGGGAGCGAGCTCGGGACCTTTCAGAACGGTAGTATTGCCGCCTGCAAGAGCGTAGGCTACGGCTCGAAAGCCAAGAATATATGGCGCGTTCCTAAAAATATCCATTAGGGAGTCGTAACCCTTAGCTTTGAGACTAATCATACCATGGTGCTATTCCAAGCACGACACCATAAGGCTCCTTCAAAACCAAAGCACTCTTACCCTCCTCGGCGACGGCAGGCATATAAGAGGTTGCAGTCACGATTCTTCCAGCCACGTCCCGCAGCAGTTCAGCGCTGTTCGGCACATTAAAGCCGGTAGCATAAGCCTTAACAGCGCCAGTCTCATCAGTCATGTATCTTCCAAGTTCTTCCGCACGGCTGTCGACGATATCAGCGGCTTTCAGAAGAATGTCTCTCCGCTTGGATGGTTTGGTTTTGGACCATGTTGGAAAGGCAGCTTTGGCGGATTCGATGGCGCTGATGGCATCCTTTTTGGAGGCAGACGAGCTTTCCCAGATTACCTTGCCCGTGGCTGGGTTAACGACGTCGAAGGTGTGCTCTGTCTCGACTTCTGTTCCGTTGACTTGGATAGGAACGGTATGCTTGGAGGAGCCATTGACGCCATTAGAGGCCATTTCAGTCTCGTTGTTTGACATATTGGAAGGCTTGGTAGCTCAAAATCACGGACACCTTTCTAAATACTCAGTTTAGATACTTTATGGACTCAATGAAAGGCTGATCCAATGTTCAATCAAAATTAAAAGCAGCCAATAATGAATTTATAATAATACGTGAGTAACAAGTTTGAGAATCGTATTCCTCCTACCTTAACCTGTATGACAAAATCATCCATAAGCGAATGCTTTTTGCGTCACCAGCGTGTTCAGCAGCAGTTTGCCTTCAGCTCCTTGAGGATGAACCCTTCTGGAGAACCAAGATCCTTGAGGTCAGCAGTTTTAAATAGGGAAGCCCGTGGGAGGGGTAGGGGAGCGGCCCGCTATAGTTGTTGAGTGATTTAGTTTATATTAGGTTCGATTCCTAACAGCGCTGGTACAATGGTGTTGTGGTTATCTTTCTCTTTGGCAGCGCTGTTAGGAATCGAATCTAATATAAACTAAACCACTCAACGACTCGACCGCAACCAACAGGCGTCCGCCCCCGGACGAGGAACATTTCGCTTCGCGTCCACAGTGGAGGGTCAGCACGGGATCCGAACCAACGCACGTCTCGGGGTAACAACGGAACTTTTCAATACCTGCGGCTAACAGCGCTGCCAAAGAGAAAAGATAACCACAACACCATTGTACCAGCGCTTTTAGGAATCGAACCTAATATAAACTAAATCACTCAACGACTGCTATGTTGCAAAATCCATCCAGATTCCCCTCATCCGACAATACGAACGATAATCCACGGATAGAAAGCCCCCATTGACGGTCCAACCCACTCATGAACAAAGTGCTAATTCAGCCCTTCATCCATCTGCCGAGGCGTTCTCATTCATCGATCCAATGGCATACAAACCATGCGGCTATTTCTCATTACAGTCCTTTCTGCAGCGGGCTGGACATTGCATTAGCAAAAAGCCTCTTAACAAGGATTATTTGTATGAGAGCGTAAGCTAGCTACATATACCTGAAAAAGCCCGGCAACGCTTAAGCAATGTCCAGCCCGCTGCAGGAAGGACCTGTACTCGTACAGTACATACATATCACCAGCCAGCTACACACAGTAGCTGAACATCCTACTCGATCGTCTTCTCGCTCTACCTTATGTACATTCTTTATCGGAAAATGATTTAGAAACATCAAAACCAACGATAAAGTCAATCAAATATAATTAAAATATGCAAGAACAGAAGACCTCACGTTTCAGGGAGCTTTCCAGCGAAAAAAGAGTCATACGATTAGCATGATTCAAGAATATATATATCGTTTTTGATCCGTGGAATATGAGCAGCCGCACTGGATCATGTGCATACAAACTGTGGAACTCTGGAACTCTGTTGTCAATGATGAAGCGATAGACCAAATGGCTGGTAAACTGCCTATTCAAGGTATCAGATACCGCTCACATTCAGAATCATATTGCATTAACCCTTAAATCTCCAATCCACTATACAAGAAACCCCCCGACATCTCCAATCCAGATTACACCCCCCAGCTCAAAGAAGGATCTCTAAAACACCAACGCAGCAACCATTCCCAGCCCGGCCAACATACCTCCTGCAAGAGTCTTCGTCCCCGCACCTGTCGCCACCGGTGTGCTTGCTTTCGCAGACGTTGACCCAGCAGTCGCGCTCGTAGAGAGTGTAGCGGGCACGGTCATGGAACCGGTCGGTTGGACGATGCTCGAGTTGGGGAGGATTCCAGTGCTGACTGGGACGGGAGGCTGCGACTGGGGCGTGACTGTTGACACGAGGATGGAGGTGGTTTTGGTGGAGTTGGCGCTGTTGATGGGAGCAATCGAGGGGATGATTGTCGGGAGTTTAATAGTAGAGACAACGGAAGTCGTGTTGGCAGAGCTGGAGGCGGATGCAGATGTTGTTACTGCGGCGGCGGACGTAGATACTGCGGCGGCGGATGTGGATACTGCGGAGGCGGATTTCGATACTGCGGAGCTTGAACCTGTAGCAGAGGTGCTGCCAGGGGCTTGGATCTGGCCGTCGCTAATCTGGGAGACGGTAGCGCCCTTCGAGGTTACTGAGCCGACGGGGTTGGAGATGCCGAATTGGGTCGAGTATTGGTATTGTCCAGTACCGCTGACGATGATCTGCAGACCGTAGTGGGTAGTATCAGGCGTGAGGCTCGTTGACGGGGTCCAGACGAATTTCCCAGAATTGGGGAGATTGTCGGCCAAGCAGCCGATGGGGACGACATTGTTGGACGGGCCGCGGAGAAGGACGACGGAGACGCTGCCGGCGGTAGTGGGCTACGCGGGATGGGGATTAGTAGGTAGGTATATAACATTGGAGCATAGTGGCGACAATATCGGAAGGAATACTACTCACGTTCCAGGTGATTGTGAATGGGGTACCGGCTGGGACGATTTGACCGAGGCCGGGCGCGGCGATGGGGTTCCCGCTTGGGGTGTCACCGACTGGTGCTTGAGAGCATCCAGAGGCTGCGGAGGCAATGCCAACAAAGGCGACGAGACTTGCGACGGCGAAACGCATGTTTGATGGATTGAGCGGTGGGGGTAAGGGGAGTATCTGTATTATGCTACTGGATTTAAAGCGATCGACAAAAGTGACTGTAATTTGAAAAGAGAATGATATGTCTGATCGAATAATAGTAATGGGAATTGCTAGAGAGCGACTGGAGTTAAAGGTAAGAAAGCAATTAGGTAGTAAGTAGTAGTGATGCGATGGCCGAAAGGAGCGTGTGGGAAGTGGGGGAAGAAAAGGAACGGTGGTGGGCAGCGGTTGAAGTCATTCACATTTCTGCGCCCCTCTCCCAGCTCCGACTTAGGTACAAGCATCGAGGGCGTTCTCACGATGTTCTGATTGGCAGAAACAAATGAAGCAATTTCCAAGTAAAGTATTCAGGGGCTTGCTGCAACGTCGGAAGCTGAGCCGTCAAGAAACTAAGGTAGGGCTAGGCCGAATGAAGGCTCGGTAAGCGGCGCGTATAGGGGGAGCCCTAACCCTAACGCTACTTCTCGCTGTTGTTTGCTTCAGGCCGTGTCTCTCGTCGAAACAACTACTGTGGTATATGTTGATAACTCATCATGATAATTACAAGATAGAGTAATCAGAGATTGGGCGTCGTCAAATCGCTCACCGCGAGATGTTCCTTTCCGGCATGTCATACCTGAACCTCGTATCCTTGACCGCTATGTACCTTATTCGTCGTTCCAATGAATCCTCATCCTGCGGAACCCTGATTCGATGATACTGAAGCGAAAAACCTCGCGTATACCTTACTCATGCGACATATCTGTCTGTACCAGGTGATTGGTCTTGCAATTGAATCGCATCGCTAGAGTACGCTGTCCCACATGCGGCGGGTTTCGCAAAACACGGCCTAGATGAGATGACACCGATGGTGTCGGAGCTTTTTAGACGTCGATATATATATACTATATATAGTTGCTGTAGATCAAAGAGAAATGGAACATAGATCGCTTGGGTATTCGCTGGAACGACTGAAGGGGTATCGCAAGTATACATCTGCTTCTTGGCCGACAAAGATAAAAGAAGATATGCCCGCTAAATGCCAAACCCTGCTGTCCTATATAGCGAAAGCCCCAACACCAGGACCTCCGCATACGCTCATCAAATCGTAACTATGCTGGCCATAGAATAGGATATCTTGCTTAACGATCGTGGTAGTACGGTAGTTTGTAGGCCTTGAACTAGCACGTTGTTGCCGCCTGAGAATCCGGCTGATCCAGAGATCTAGCTGCCTGTGGCACCGCACTGTCCTGGGTACTGACGGTTCGTCAATGGCTGGGGGAAGATTCCGTTCTGCAGAAGAGCTTGCATGTCCCACTCAGGCGCGGCTTCGGTCTTCCAGGTCCAGAAGAACCAGCCGGTGTGTGCCTCGTACGCGTCAAGTTGAGCCTCGATGAAGTGGCGGAGGTTGTACTTGTCGTCGTTGGACAGGTTGGCGACTGTGCCGCTGTACTTTCCATTGCAGCTGCCGACTTGGTAGCTGCTAGGAAAGGTACCGTCGTAGCGTGCGCCTTTACCGAGGCCGTTGAGCCATTTAGCGCAACTATTCCATGTCAGTCATGAGGCATGATCAAATATAGAAGCGAGTAGTTATTTACTCCGTCTGAGCACCAGTCCACTCGCCGACCACAGCCCACTTGTCGGTACCTCTGAGCTTGTTGCCAAGAGCACATGCTTTTGTGACGTGCTGGGATGGGGATTGTGCGACTTGATCTGGGCTGAAGATCTGGTACTGATGCGTGTCGATCATGACGTTAGATCGGCCTGATTGGCCGTTCATAAAACCGTTCCAGTAGGTTTCAAAATCCTGGAAGGCATCATGAATCGTCACAAGCGTGCTGGATCCTATGTTGTTGCGGACAGTGTCATAGCCCCTGTTATAGAAGTCCTTGACGCCATCGAGATTCACTGCCCACCCGGCAGGCTCGTTCAGAAGCTCTATGGCGGCTACAACATCTGTAGCGCTGGCGTATCGTTGTGCAAGACCTTGGATCGCATTGAGGGTCTGCTGAACAGTATCTCCCTGCAGCCAGTTTGTTGGCCCGTAACGACCACTGTTGTCAAAGCCATTTTGTGACCCGGGGGCTGACATGGAGTTAGCAAATACGATAAGTATTGCGCCATGAATATCATACCTCCGTGCAAGTCAAGCATAACCTTCAAGCCTGCACTCCTTGCCCACCCGATGGCTTGATCAAGAACTTGCAACTGTCCTTGAACATATGGGTCTCCGTCGAGAGGTGCAACAGCCCAGTACCCGATCGGTATACGAACATGGTTCAGACCAGCTTGGGCAATTCGATCAAAGTCGCCTTGGGTGATCCAGGTGTTCCAATGATTTGACAGACGGTTTTGGGCTTCACCTCTGCCAAGGACTTGACAGAACGTGTACTCGTCTTTGACCGTCTGGCTTTGAGACCATTCATCGAAGAGTGAGGGAGTAATCCACGGCTCAAGGACGAACCAACCTCCGAGGTTCACTCCTCTGACTTTTTGAGAATTGTAATCGAAATTGTCTCGGCGTTCCAGGGAACTGTGGTTGAACCGTCAGCGGTTAACCTCGAGTGAAGCAGGGAAGATATACTGACGATGTAGGCGCGGCTTGAGTAGCAGTCAACAGGGTAAGCGCAAAAGTAGCCGCATGGATGAAGCTGTGGGTGAACATCTTGGTTATTGTGAAGCTCGTACACTGTGGCGTGATACTTGGAAGATGGACGTGAAGACAGATGGGGAGTAGATGATGATACAGGCCATTCACGTAACTGTGTTCACCAAGGGCGGGATACTGGTGAAACGTGAAGTGAATGAAGCTGGGGAATCTTACGATATTAAGCACGCGCAGACCGCTCACCAGTTCATTTCCTTCATCCGGGAATGGCCTCGGTTGTCCGTATGGGCCCCGCGAACAGCATTGTGACCGGTGTAAACAAATTTCAGAGTGGAATGCAACGTCAATCCAAAAGCCGATGTACCATATGACGGTATTTGCGATGGCTGCAAGCGTTGTACGACGGAGAGTCCATGACCGAGGACTGCGAGGGGGTCCAATAGAACTAGAGCCTTGAGACCCTTCTCCTCTGGGTATGGTGCCTACACGTACTCTCCCCCTGCCCCCTCGTGCGGATTAGATGAGGTGGTATCGATCGCATATCTGATCGTGCTTCTGGTTGGGCAGGATCCGGGGCTTACGGGGTGCCATGTCAGTTTGAGAATGGCATGTGGTCGTGACTCGTGAGTCAGGCTTTCCCAAAAGGAGTGGATTTGATTAGTGGAGGTCTGGGAGAGGTTTGCGACGTTCAGATGCTTAGATGCTTAGATGCTTGGATCTGCCGCCAGAAGCCGCCATTTTGCAGTTTTGCGGGGTAGGCGTATGCCAAGCTTTTGATTAGTATCGATCTATTCCGTACTTTCTATAATGTACCTCATGTAGGATGACCTGCCTTTTGACCAATCGCACCATCCATCTTGAACTACTCGCTACTACTACTCTTCCTGCTCCGTTGAGACAGACTACTATGTATGTACAACGTCCCTGCACTGGCGGTAGTACTCAGCACGAGCGCTTAGCCGCAAATTCCAGGTTCAACCGCAAACACCTCCCAATCCTGCCCTTGAACGCCCATGAGTACCTTACTTGTGGGTACCGCCGCTATGGTCTTTTGTACCAGATCTATCGGGCAGAATACAAATGCAGCGTAAGCATTCCAAACCAACAAAACCAACGCTCACCGCAGGTTTACAAACACACGGTGAGCCGGCCCCTTCCAGAACGCCGAGTGGAAGCTCACCCTCCGGGTCTACCCGTCTGGCTCAACCTTCATCATCGCCATCTGACTGGCTGTGCAACCACCAATCATAGCATCACAGCCTGAGGTTGACACAAGACCATGTCACTTGGCGGCGGTCATACTTGCGGGGAGTACAGAATGTACCATACATATCAGCTGATGTTCTTTGTGCCGCTAAATGTAAGAGCATGGCATACAAGACACGGCAGGGACACGTCGTTGGTCGTACCTTAGAGCGAAAGCACAGAAGCAAGACACTAAGACACTAAGATCTTTTCTTTCCAGTCCCGTAGGGCCGTAACACTCCTGACCTCCTCACTAAACGAAAAACTCCGCCATGGCTCGTGACCCCGTCCTTCCTTCCCCGAGGGAAGCCGTTGCGGTTCACAGCTGTAGATCCACTGCTATAGTAGCCACTTCCATCAGTGGCTGGCTTCAAATGTAACTCAACCTTAGTTCTTGCCCAGATCTGAAAGCAGTTGTAGTTGATATCCGTACCTTGGCTGTTTCGATGAATGTTGTGCCTTTTTTCAGGTTCTTGTCTTCCATGTTTTCATGTTCGCCGCACATGGACAGCCTCGGCAGGCGAAACCCTAAAGCTACCTATTCTACCTTATTCGCCAGTACGAACCCAGCAGGCATACTTGAGGTAGATCGAGGGGTTCTCAGCTGTGGTTATTCCGATGTCAGATCATGTGATCGAGACAATGATGTGATGAGTCATGTGACCGAGCTCTCTTCCATTGCTTTTAGTGATGTCATTTACCCTCCATCGAGATGTGATGTTGCGCGGTCCGTGTTGCACTTCAGCGGATACTAATGCGCCAATAGCTTCTTGGTCCATAGACATACCTCCAACTGCTTTCTATAACTTCGAGATGTCGTACCTACGCACTTGCAAGGAAGTGGACATATTCTACCAATTGACAAAGGCCAGCAGGACAGACTGGTAGGAATCCTCCAACCAGAATTGAGCATACTCCATATTACGAGTGCGGAGAAGGGAGAGGGATGTGGTGAGCTGTACTCGCGAAACATAGCGTCCCAGAGCAGACTGTTGGGGACATGGCCCCAGCATTTGAAAGGGATTAGCTGGACGGCGCTCGTGCCCTTGCTGCGCAGCTCCTCGAGCAAACTTTCATTTCTGACTGTGGCGATGATACCGGCAATGGGATGTCTGGACGCTTTGATAGGAGTTTACTTTTTCAGACTTGCTGTATACCCGCTTTTGGCATTTCATTCTGTGCTTCTGGTGTTGGCGTTGGTGGAGTTATCAGATGTTTCCAGCGTATCTTACAGCCGATATATAGAGTAGGGATAAAGATCCCCTAAACTTATACGTCTCTATGTGCACATTGTGTTATTGTCGGGTATCATTTGGTTGGCCTGATCGGTGGCTTGGTAAGATATCTGGCTGCCAAGACTTAGCTTTCCAAATGCCGACCATCAACGTTGTTCCTTCCTGCACTGTCAGTATGCTCTGGTCCTTTCGCAAAACTGAGCTGATATCATCTTCTGCTATGCAGATCTCTGAATAGTCCGGAGACCTGTACCAGACAGTTGAACTCACGTCAACTCGTACAAGACGATTGTCGATGAACCAGTCGGCCATGGTGTGTCTACTAGAGAGTCAACAAGGCAGGTTAAATTCACAATCTCAGCATCTTACCCTGAGCTCATGCTACTAAATACTATGATTCTTCCGTGTAGAACGAATGAGAGATCTCAGCGTCATCAAATGCATGAAATTTCAGAAATATCAGTAAGTCGATCGTTGAGCAGTCGAAGAACGCCTCTCAATATCGCTCAGGTATCATCGACAATATACATCTTGACTCTTTGTGTCATTCCGTCACATCTTATTCAAATTCAAAGACTCATACTTTCATACGTATTGCAAGTGACAACCTTCTGATCAAAATTGAATATCGCATTTCACTTCGTTATGATGAAGGCTTTATTGCAGTTCGGAACCGAGGATCTGACGATTGCCCTCATTAGCCTTGCGTTATAAATCATAACGACCTGTCGTGTAAGATTCGCTGCGCCATGGGACATAAACAAGGCCATTTATGGATTGAATGTGCCGGTTTGGTACAGTGCCAGTACTGCTCGACAGAATTCATGATATCCTGCCTAGAGTCTAAGCATGCCCCTCATAGTCGGGTGCTTTATATCACGGCTTGGAAAAACTTGGGCAGATGTGAGACGCCTTTCAATATTCAGTGGCGAAATCATATCTGGCCACTGTTCACCAACCTCCCAGCTCCGACACCTCCAATCATTTTCACACCAGGGAGCATACTGAGAGCTTTTGAGACTGCTAGAAGTCCGAAGAGCCGCTTGAACGGAACTTCGAGCGCGTGACCTTTAGATGCTGATGTCAAGTTTTCTAAGCTTGCCGCTGACAGAGCACAATAGGGATGTTGTTTCGCCTATATCTTTCACTGCACGTACTGACAGCGGCTCTACATTCTCTGGTGGTCCAGGTTAATAATCCGTTCCAACGAAACATGTTTGCAAATAAAGGGCGAAGCCACATCCTAGTGACTTGGTCGTCTTGACGACAGCAAAAGCACCAGAAGTATCCTATCCGTGGTACGTTACCACAGAAGTCATCTAGAGAGCAGCCGAATAGGAACATCTCAGTGAACGTTTTGGGTATTGGACCTGCAGAAGGCAGATATTACGCTCATCTGGTCAACCGAAAGTCGCCTGTCTTGGAATGTTGCCTGTGAGAAGACGTGCCTGGTAGGTGAATACTTAGTGTGATAGTAAATACTACCCTTGAAAGCCCTCTTTCCTCAAGTAGGGGACCAAAACATGAAATGCGTGCAAGACACGGTAGGGGCAAGTCATTGGCGTAGAAGAAAAGCACAGAAGCATGACTGACTAAGAATCTAAGACACTGCCGTCTTTTTGCTTCCAATCCGTGACACTTTACCTGCTCACTATATGGAAAACTGCAAAATCCTAATTTACCTTGTCCGCGTAAGCTGTATAAAAATACAACCCAGCGGGCATACGAAGGCAGATCGAGGGACCCTCAGATGTGGTTATTCTGATGCTAGCCAATCGTAGCAATGATATGATAAGCCATTGACTGAAATAGCTTGTTTTGTTGTCGTTTACGCTCCGTGGAGATGTTTTGGTGAGTTGTCCGTGTTGCACTTCAACGGATACAAATGCAGAGAAACAAGCGGCAGCGAGGACATCGCCAATAGCTTCTTGATCTATTATCAAACCTCTAGTTACTTTCCACGCCTTCGAGATGTCGTACCTAAGCGCTTGCGACAAAGGCGATGTATTTTACGGTGGAAAAGGCCGGTAACAAAGATTGGTCGAAAGAAGGAGCATACTCAATGTTTTGAGTGCTGAGAAGGATATGCGGTGAGCTGTACTTGTAAAACATAGGTGGCGTCGCAGAGCAAATTGCCGTACATATGCACCAGCTCATACTATTTTCTATGTGGCATTAGATACCACAGCTCTTCTCGATCTTGTTACCTGGGGAATGATCCCAGCATCTGAAAGGTTCCTTTGGGTTCTCTCGAAAATCCAGCGACAGGGGAACAAATCTTGACGGTGCATTCATTCTCGTGAGTTTGCTTGGACATGGTCCCTGCTTAGAATTGAATGATTTGTTGATGATCCCGTTTGCATCGATACCCATTCTAGGTTTGTCCGCAGAGCCCAGCTTATATCTCCCAGTATCAGTTAACAACCTTGGTGGCGTATAGAATTTAGGCACAGTAAGACAAACTGAAATGTTGGAAGTTGCTGCTGGCAAGATGATACATGCCATTACTTGTGGTAGTCTTCCTCGCATGGTCCTCGCTATGATTACTCCGTAGAAACGTGCGGAATCCTGTCCGATACGGTTGTCAGCGTTGATTGACTTTCGTGCAGTTGTAGTCTCCGTCTTTGGAACTGTGCAGCTATAAAATAATGAGCTGGTACCCCCGAGAAGACTTATGATATAGTATATCCAGTTGCTTGTACTGAGAGTGAGATTCAGCTACATGGAGAAGCGCACATGGTGGTATACGGCGGATGGCGTTATGTTGGCATCCAGTCTGGCGATCAGAGCAGTTCCTGTGGATATTTCCTTTACCTCGACTGGCTTACATATCTGTATTTCAGGATGGTCATGTTCACGTGAAACAAAGCTCATCACCTCGTGGAAAACTACCTACCGATGTTGAATAAATTCTGTTAGTGGGGTCCTACCCGGAATTTGAACCCCACTAGAATACCCCTTGAACAAACTGCTGCGCCGGACAACCAAACAAACAAACACGACCGCAATCCTTCGAGTTCCTTCCCATAATAACACTTATTGCCATTGCTTAGAACAGCATACACGGTACTCGAAACATGATAACATAGCTGATATCTAGGCTACCCACGAACAGAACCAACACCTCGGTTAAAGAACACACGCAATTAAACTCCCCGGCTTGACTGCTCCATTGGCCTTAGCTCTCCATTGAGAGTAAGGAATGGAGAGTCCTCAAATAGAAACACATTTGAACCAATGGAGCATTCCCATCCGTTGTCGGATGGACCATATATTTCACCTGGTCTGCGCTCGCTGCCTCCAACGACCGCGTCCGTGACGACGTCTCCAATAAATTTTACAGCGACTCCTCCACGCCTTAATCAACAACGCCGGCGGCTACAGCTACGCAATGTAGGATTCAAAGGCCCAGTCCTTCCAGCTCGACGGATGAGTCCAATCCTTGGCGCCTCCCAGCATGCGTCTGAACCTTTTAGTCGTCCAGCAAACAGTGAGAACTCTCCTATAAGCTCCGAGAAGCGAGTGTTATACGGCGAAGACCTGCCACCGAGCCCTGTGAGTATACTGCAAGAGATCCATAACTCGAACCGGCGAAGACGGGTTTCGCCCCGAACAGGATTTGGGCAAATATTTGAAGATAATACAGCGACGGAACCAATTGAGAGAGGTGGACGTTCTTGGTACAACGAAGCAAGTAATAGTGGCTCCCCAATAGGGATGAACATGACGCCGGCCAATACGACAAAGTTGTGTGAAGTATCTCTGAATGGAAAGACATCTCAAATTCCAAGCTCGCCTTTGGCGAAACAGGTAAAGGGCCGCAATGAGAATCATCCTGGTTCTCGATCTACAAGCTCAGAGGCATCCAGATATATTGAACACCTTGAGGCCCAACTTTGTGCCGTTAACGCCAAGTTAGACGCCGTCATGTCTCCAAGCACAAGCAAAGCACGCTCGGCAAAGCTTAGGGCCCTCACAGCGGAGTCACGCTCACTCCGTCAAGAAGTGTCCGACTGGGAATGCCATTTTGGTCAAAGACTAAAGGAAGAGATGGGGCAGCGGTTGGACGTGGAGACAGGCTTAATTACACGGTTACAAGAATTGGAGGATGATTCAGAAGTTAAGGACGCAAAGATAAGGGAGCTTGAATGCGAGCTCCAGAGTATCCAAGCCAAAGCCAAAGAAGTCGAGGGGTTGGAAGCGGTCAACGTAGACTTGGAAAGAAGGATAGATGTCTTGACCAATCTCCTTGTTCGGTCACCGACAAAACTTGAGCTCTCGTCTGCGACTTCTTCTCCAAGCAAGACTAGCCCGCACAGAAGAACACCAAGGCCACGGTCCATGCTTCCCAGAGTTCCTTGCTCGCCTGGAGGTGTACGGTTGTCCTTATCTACTGTATCGGAATCGGCGTTCTGGCATTCCAGGAGCTTTGGATCGACTTCGAGCATCTCAGAGTCTCCTGAAGGAGTGGATCCGACGACTACGCACGAGAAGGAAATTTTGTCTCCGGGATCAAACCATGACTCCGGGCATTTCAGTTCTGTAGACCTCGACTCCGGTGGGTCTGCATTTTTTCGCTCTGGACCAACTTCTTCATCTAGGCCTACGTCCATTCAGTCGGCTTCTTCGCTTGGTACTGCCTCTTGGGGGCTACCGTTGCCGCCCAACACTGAAAGCCAAGCCAAGTCGATGAACCGTCAACGGAGAATGCGCCGTTTTCCTTCTGGGTCATGTTCTTTGAAGCCATTAATTCTACCAACCGCAGCCACCATTCCGTCTCTGCCAGCTTCGGCACCTGTATACTCGTCTTCTCCTACGCCAAGCTGCAACATTACGGACATTTCTTTAGATCCGACCACAGCTTTCTTATCGAGGCATGATTTCAGTTCACCAATCTCGACTCCTACGCAGCCAATCCGGCAGGAGTCTGCTTCAGGGGCACAAGAGCAGACTTTGCGGTCATTGGAAGGGAAAGGTAGGCAGCCTGAATCTGCCGATTCGCCGTTGTCAAGTCCCGAGGAGCAGCGCAAAGCGGTTTACGAGAGTCCATTGGATTCGGGGAGACCACGACATGCCCGACCACGGAGTCTCGAAGAAGAGCTCAAACAGGCCGGTTTAATTACCGAGTATTCCTTTGAGGATGGACTTATACCAGCAGACTTGGATAAAGGCGCCGAGCTCGATACGATCCCAATTGGACTAGATTCTTTCCAACCACATACTCCGCACGACCAAAGTTTACGACAGCGACATACACCCGCTCTACCGGATACAACCCCCATACCAGACCCTAGGCCCGTCTCTGCTACATTTCCGTCATCCAAAGTTTTCCAGTCGTCGTCTTTCGCAAGAAGGAATGCGTTCGCAATGTTCTCACGACTTACCAATCTTATCCGCCAGACGAAGCAGGACCCCTCCACACTAGCGCAACGAATACTCCATAATGCATGGACACTTGGCTCTGCACGATTGGGCAGAATGGGATGGTGGCTCATGGGTCTGCTTTTCGGTTCTTGTTGGAGAAAACGCAAACGCGCGGCTGACGGGGTAATAGCTGACGGACCGCCGAGGAACAACTTCGACTGGCACCACTACTCGGCGAGAGCGAGTCGGAGGAGGACTGCTGAGCATTGTTTGCGCAGCCACGGTAGTGATTACGAGCTACTACCACAAGCAACGCCACAGCCTGGAACCATGCGACAATCATCCGCCACCGCATACCATAGACCGAGAGAAGAGTCCCAAGTCTTCCCCTGCGACAGATGCATCGAGCCGTCCTCTCATCGTACTCTCCGTCTCTGGTGGCAATTCTCCCTCGCCATCGTCCTTGCTGTCGGCGTAGCTATCAAGCATGGCCCTGGCGCCCTGCTTGTGGATGATGGTCTGCCTCCTCCATCGCCGCCTATGCATCGGCCGTCGCATAGGATTCTGGGTCAGCAGCCACCAAAGCAAATTGCCAAAAATAATGAAACATTAGAGGGCCCCGTTGACCGGGACAATGAGGAGGATGGGGATGGTTGGAACAGCAACTTCACGTTTGCGGAGCCACTTGGGCCGGGGGATTTCGAAAGATCTTGACAGGCACAAGACAAACCTCCTCGTTTAAGGAATTCTCGTCTTCTCCTTCTTAATCCCCTTTCTTTTTTCAATTCAACCGAGTATCACTCGACAAAAGCCACCCCATCATCTTCACCCCACCCCCACCTCCACCCCCCCAAGACCGCTTCCCTATTCTTCAACTTTTGGGCCGGCCTTTTGACATTCTTCGAATACCCCAGCCAGGCTTGGCGTGTTCTGCATTCTTTAGGGTTGGGGCTTTATGTTTTGAACGCAGTGTATGATTAATGTAACTTTCACACCGATCGGGTTAGAAGCAGACGGTAGTTTTACGAGGAGAGATTCAAGAAGATCTTAAATTTTTATTCTTGGTCAAGACGAGGATGCATGAGTGCTATAGGATTTATTTTGTTTTTTCCTTCGTTTCTCCTTTCGCCAGTGTCCCTTGTTGCATCTCCTCCCTTCTAATTCCCTCTTCCCTCTCCCCACATATCCAATAATCTCCCTCCCCGTCACCAAAATCCACCATCTATGTACTCTCTCTCCACCTCGCGGTTCGGAACCTCCCGATTGTTTAATACCGTGATCCGGCTTACTTGATCGGCTCTTGTGCGAGGTGCGGTTTTTGCGGTGTGGGCGTAAGTGTGGGGCTCCAGATGGGAGGGGGGAGAGGCCCGATGCCTTGAGCATAATCGGGGAGGGTTTTTTTTTGGGAGATTGGTGGAGCGTTTCGCCGTCCGCGAAAGACGAGTTTAGAAGATTGATATTATCCCTGCGAATCTCTCACCCTCTCGGATTGTTTCTCATTTCTTCTTTCTCGTCTTCACGTTTTCTTGCTTTTTGTTCCTCCCTTTCTTTCTTTCTTCTTACAAGTTCGGCAGATAAAAGCTATGAGGCCGATTCTGTAACGGAATGGGGGTTGTGGTTGGCGAATTGGGGGGAGGGGTGGAGATGAGGGGAAATGAGTGGGAGGAATGCTTTGGAGTTCAAGAGAGGGGAGACCGCAGTGGCTTTGGGGAAGGTGGAGAAGGTAGAGGAAGAGGAGAGGCGACGAGGTGAGGGTGGCATATTTGTTTTTTTTTTAGTAAAAGTATGTGGTATGTTGCTGAAGATGTGATTAATATTCAAGCTTTTAGGGTGGTTCTGTGTATCCCCCACCGCCATAATCACAAGGGTTGTCTACAAAATGATATAGTCCCAAACAACGGACGGAGGGGAAAATTTACGCAGACGTGTTCTTAATGAATGTGTAGAAGAGCGAACCCTGTGATATGGAAAAAGTGCTCGGCATGCAGACGCGCGAAATTCTGTCTCGAAGAGGGACATACTACATAGCGACGAACTTTTCGATTACCGGTTGTGAGTAGCGCGAGGTTTTCACCGCCCGAGTTTTCGCAGCTCAAACCATCGAAGCGGCGGGTAGACGAGGGCGGCCCAGGCGAAACCGACGTAATTGCCCATCTGTGGGATTGTCAGTTTAGAGGCGAGGGAGTTTTGACGAGTGTGGAAACGGTAGGGGCGAAAAAGGGGAAGTGGGGGCCAAGGGTTCGAGGAGGGTCTAGGCCCGTAGATTGAGAGAGATAGCGAAGGGCTTGGGAATAGGTGACGGGCGGGGGTGGAGAGAAGCTGACGATAAGGGTGAAAGGAACCTAGTGACATTTAAAAAAAAAAAAAAAAAAAAGGACAACAACATACATCGGCTCCGAACTCCCCAACCAATTTGGCGATAGGTCCAATATACCACTTCTGCGCCATGCACAGGATAGCTCCAGCCCAGCCGACGAGGAATGCTACAAGGGCTGACAAACCCAGAGGCAGCTTGTTTTGATGATTCCACTGAGTCCAGTCATACCCCCTTGATCGCCGGAAGATCAGGTGTTCTTCCAGGGTAATCGCGATCCAAATAGCCACCCAATACCCCATCAATGCCAAAAAATTCGTGAATATCGCCGCTAGATGGTCACGGCCCGCCAACGCGCAAACAGTAAAGATGATGACCCCAACTGAATTCCAAATGAATCGAGGAATTCGTTCCGGGATACGGCCGAGGATCTGAAAGTTGATACCGGAGACATAGGTTGGCGGGACGATGTTGGCAACGAGACCGAGGGCAATGACGACGCCGCAGAATTTGCCGAAGCCGTTGAGGGAGGCAAAGCCAGTGACGAGAAGGGCGCCTTGGCTTGTGTCGTAGGCGGTGCTGAAGGACGGGGTGGAGGGGATGGCGGAGGCTAAACCGATGCCGACGAGAAGGGCAAAGGTGAAGGATGTGACGAGCCCGAGAGTGGAGAGGACGAAGAGGGCGACACGCGAGGTGGAGGGGGGGTAGTAGACGAAGAAGTCGGCGGCACCGCCGGCATAGGTTATAGCGGCTGAGAGGCAGAGGGAGAAGAAGGAGATTCTGTTCCCTATAATGGTGCGGGAGTCACCCTGAGAGGGAGTAGTAAGGTCGAAATGTTTGGCTGAAACGCCGTACAGAATGCTGAGAACGATGAGTTGGGGGATGAAGGCGTAGCGTTCGTAGGAGTGAAAGATTTGGATGCCAAAGGTCGTGACAACCCAGCTAATTATGGCAACGACGATGATACCGACGACTACTGACATGCTTCCATTGGACGAGACAGCCGAAAGGATCTGTCCTGCGACTACGCAGCCAATAAGGGCGTACCCTAGTAAGACGATGATGTTTAGGAGTACGATGAGCTTGGCTGGCCACCATCCGAATGTATATCGTGCGAATATCTAAGGGATCAAGTTAGATTGATTTATACTCTCGTTCTGCTTATGGTAACTGACCATAGCACGGTTCCCAGATACAGGGCCCCATGTAGCAATGTATGCCACGGCTAAACTGCCAATGAGGGATCCGAATACAGCACATAATGCTGCATCCTTGAAACTCAATGCGTAAATCGTAGGAGCTAGCATACCAAGGGTAATATTAACTGCTGCAAGGTTTATGGAAAACCAGAGCACAAATACTTGCAGGTACCGCTTCCAAGATAGGTCATGGGTTTCATGAGGCTCTACGCGTTGGATTCCCCGCGCTTCAAGATTGTACTCGACCAAGCGCTGCTCGACATCTCTGGTATAACGACTGACCTTCTCAGTGAAGTTTGACGGTGGTGGTAATGACGAAGCGGAAGTTTCTGGTGCTCTATGCGCCTGGTCGCCCACATCGTCCTCCTTCCCCACCACAGGCAGCCCCCTCTCCACATCGGACGAAGTAGTCGACATTCCGCCCTGCTTCAATCAGTAAATCTGATGACAGAGAAAGATAGCATGATTCTTTCGCTGGAATTATCCAGATCAAGTTCGACCGTATGATCTCAGAACGACGGCTCATCAGATCTGCAGCATCTCCCGTCTTAAACGTCGATGAGAATAGACAAGAAAAGAGGGTTGGATGCAGCAGTATGACAAAGATGTCGAACACCGGTTTCATGCGTTTAATCATACAGTTACCTTGATCACTGATCAATTCGTTGCTAGTCGACATCATCTTATCTAAATGGAGTCGAGCGATGTACTTGGACTTTGGGCTCTGTCATGTTCTCGCAGCTCCTGTACCATTGTTGTTAGTTTGAACGCCAGCCTTCATCATCATTGATACACATTTGGTGACAAAACAAAGCTTAGCAATACTTGACCGTCGAAGCTTGGTGAGGTTACAAGACACTAGAAAATGACTTACATATCGATACAGATAAAGAAGATATGTAAGGTACCTATCTTAGCAGACCTCGTCCCACGATATCAATCCTTTAGCTATATAGTCGACGTTGAAAGGATGAAGCAAATTCGGTGTCTTGAGAAGAGAGAATCCGACGAAAACGGATGAGCCATTCAGTGGGCAATGACGCACCGACATCGGCTGCTAAGCTTTTACTACCAAAACACTACATCCCTGGACAATCAAACATTTTGACTTCTTTGGATGCTCAAAGTATTGGCACTAATCGGAAGTGCTTATTGAACGCGTTTCCAAAGATACTCGAAGATTTCCGATTCACATCATGCGTCAAGATGATCATGATACCTTTTAGCCTTTCCACCGAAAAGGGCCCAACTCTGTTAGAATATATCCTGCTGTTAGAGGGCCCGAAAACCATGAAAGGCAGATCGTATTTCATGGCCCCACGAGTCGGCCCATTGATACACATGTTTACTGATACAACCCTAGCTGAAAACCTATAACCACTACCTGCGCTGTTCAATGACCACTCCTCGAACCCCCAACATTATCGAATCTTGTGATATCCTAATGCTTCCCCCCAAGGATAGCGATGGCGAGATAAACTCGACGAGTTAACATGCACAACCAAAAAAATTCGTCGATCTAGGAAAGCAGTACTGCGTAAGGCCTATCGATCTACATATGAGAGTGTTAAGGACGCTTAGATGTTGTGAACATTTAGATTTTAAAAAAATGTTCAACGCGTAAGAGAATACCAGAACAAGCTCCGCTCGCGCTTCAAAGATGGCCCATATCCTCGATCATCGTAATGATCTCCTTATGGCCCCCCTCCATCGCCAAATCCAGTGGCGTGTCCCCATACTTGTTCGTGAACTCGAGCTTGGCACCTCCCTCCAACAACACCCGGCACACCTTTTCATGCCCCTTGGCCGCCGCTAGGCAAAACGGTGTATCCCCCTTCGCATTCCGTACATCCGGCTTCTTGATGCCATGACGGCCAATCAATTCGCTGACTACAGGATCAAAACCACTTTCGGCGGCGAGGAAGAGAGGGAGCCCGCCGTCATCATCAGGGAGGTCTTGCCGGGCTCCACGGCGAATGAGAAGGCGAGTGGAGGGGATCTGAGCGTTTTGGATAGCGAAGACGAGGGCGGTTTTCCCTCTGTTACCAATGCAGTTGATGTTGACGCCGGCTTCTAGGAGGGCTAGAATGACGTCTCTGTGGCCTCTGATAGAGGCGAGAATCAGTGCTTGTTCGAGCTGATTATTCCGGACAGCCGAGTCCTTAGCTTCTGACTTCAGCAGTAGGTTTACCACGGTGTCGTACCCAAGCCGTGCCGCCTCCTCGACCGGCGAATAACCTGAGTGTTTTGAGGGAAATGGGTCGGCGCCGTGCGCTAGAAGCATTGACACTATGTTATCGGATCTACGACCCGCGGCCTCGTATAATGGGGATGTGGCAGTCTTGTCGCATCGGTTAGGGTCCGCTCCTTGCCCCAGCAGATACTTTACCATTTCATCTCCGGTGCCACCAGCCTTTTGAGAAGCACATCCCAGTGCCGATTGGCCATAGTAATCGCCAGTATTTACGTCAACTTTCCCCTGCGAGCACAATACTTGCACAGTATCCAGGTGATTTTCAGTTGCAGCCAAAAGAAGAGGACTTACACCATTGCTTTCGGCTTCTGGATCTGCTTCATAATCAAGCAGAAGTTTGACAACAGCGGAACGACCCTCCTTGGCCGCCAGCCCCAAAGCAGTTTCCTTTTTCTCACCCCTGCCCGCTACATGCACGCTGCCATGCTCGATCATCATGCGAACGGTTTCTTCGCGGCCCCTCTCAGCGGCATATCTAAGTATGGCGTTATTACCAGGCGCTTGAGGAGTGAGACCAACGGCGTCTTCATGATCCAGCAGTAGCCTAGTAATTGAGACGCTGCCGCTTGATGCTGCCCAGTACAAGGCCGTCACATAACCATCAGCTCCACAATACGGAGGGCCTTGAATCCTGGAGTTCGCGCCGTTTGCTAGTAAGAGCTTTACGAGAGCTTCCTTCTTATCGTCTACGGCGCGATGTAGACAAGGCCATCCAGAGAGCTCACGAGAATCTGGATCGGCGCCGTTGGCAAGCAAAGATTCGGCTTTCTCGAAATCATCATTACGAACAGCAAACGTGAGTGAACTTCGTAGTCGTTCGATCTCATCTGGATCCCGGAACTTAGGTACTCTTAAAACGTGACTTGCATCGGGCAACAAGTCGTAACGAGAGGTAAACAGTAATGCGCCTGATCCCGTAGAAGGAAAGAACTCCATGACGTTCTTGAAAGCAGGAGGATCATAGTTATCAAGGACCAATAACCATGGGTGCCATCGATTACCAAGAAAAGACTTCACAAAATCAATCTTCTCATTCCGGTCCTTCAAACCCTCTTTCGTATGACGAACAATATCTGAGATATTTTCGAGACTGCGACACAGATTTTCGGGCGTGGCAGCATTTACCCAAAATATGGTTTGGAATTGTCCAATGTCTTTTGCCTGATGACAATACTCCACAGCGAGCTGAGTCTTGCCCGCTCTTTCTGGCCCGACAAGTGCAACCACAATTGGTGTTTGAACTTGTGCAGTTGCCACAGGAAACAATTGTGCTTCAAGGTTCTGCATGGTCTCAACACGTTCAAGAAAAGGCGATACCTTCTTTACACGTACTTCAAAATACGAAGAATCCTCGTTCACACCTAGAGAAGCGTCTGAACCTTGAATCACACGGTGCAAGATCAGAACCGAGATATAAGTCTGCAGATTCTTCTGGATCGCCAGTATCTTCTCGTCGTTCTTTAGTCCCACGAACACTTTCTGGACTTTAGTCACCAGAGAGTCTCCCGGGACGAGAAGCACCTTCTCAATGATTCTGTCAATTTTCTCCACCTGTTGCATACATCCAGCAACTACGCCTTTGAGAATGCATCTTGTATCAAGATCAACCTTTTCGACTTCGATCCCGGTCTTCACCCGCTCGAGAGACCTAAGTAAGAGCGGCAGCTGTGCTGAGATATGCTGCAGTGCTTTGGGGACATCAGTTGTAGCTGCATTGTATTCCTTTAAGCGTGCTGCGACCTGCAAGCCAAGGTTCACAAACTGAGCGATAGAAGCAGCGACGCCAATCGCCGAAAGAGGATCCATTGCTTGCTTTCAGGACTCCGATGGAGGTGTTTAGCACTTGTTTCAAACCTTGCTTTTCTCTGCGACTGGAAGTGCGTTGTATCTCAAGCGATTTGACCAGAAATTTTACAATGATACTTATCCAAGAATAAAGGCTTGCAGTTTTGAAAAGATACTGCAGCATAAGCAAGTCAAACCGAACAAACCGCACTTAGGCTGGGAGGCAACATAGAAAAAGGATTAGAGAAGGAAAGAGACCTCAAGTAGTATATATCATATCGAGGTGTTCTTGAAGGAGATTAAACCTAGATCTATCAAGTGTTTCGCGCCTTCCCAGTGTTTTCATAGGATACGGGTAAGGCTCCAGACCCACAGTATTGGGGTCGAGGGTTGGAGCCACCTCCTTTCCGGACACAGGACGGGCTGTACTGTACTGAAGTGGGGGCCATAGCGTGATTCTGTAGTGTTGACTCCTTGTCGCCACGCTACGTTTGTTGTCAACATCAATATGTGTTGCATTAATCAGGCTTCTTTATGGAACTCCTGCCCCCATTATCAGAATTGCAGTGCTGCATGAGTAGCAGCTTCGCCGCGAGCCTTATGTTGAGGAAGGTATGGTGGTAAGGCTGAGAACGCTTACTAACCGCGAGTTTCCAAAGTGACGTGAACGATTGAAGAACAATTCATTTTGGTACTCATAGTCAACAGCCTGCATTTAGACCAGCCATGCGACCTCCAAGCCTCCAATTTCTTCGAGCTTTCAGGGTTACGGAATTCTGTCCAGCTCCATGTGCAGCGCCGCGAGCAACTTGCTCACCTCCCAAATGTTCTCCAGCAGTAGCTGGCAGCCCCTCCAAGTTTACTCTCCATAAAACGCGTCCTTTGCGATCCTTTTCTTCAGCAACGATACACCGATCCTCCCAAACTCCCAAAACTTCAGATCGCGGTCCTCCGTCCAAGGAGGACACTCAGACCGACTTCGGCTCTATGAACGTCCTCGGCAATACCCCCGCACCGACTACAGCTATTGATGCATGCCTAAGTGATGGATTTCATTTCGACAGTGGACTGAAGATTGGTGGGGGTAGCGGATGCCTATTAGTGGGAGGGGAGGCGTTCAGTTGGAGACCCTGGGACGCGGGAGGTGGACCAAGAGGGTCAAGAAAGGGGCGAATGATCAACAAAAAAGGGCAGTGGGATATCGAGAATGAAGCTTGGGGAACACTTGATCTTGTGTGGCCAAAGCCTGGTAGGAGAAGTTGCCTCGCTCCACTAATCCTGCTGGCGAGGGCTTCAAATTTTGGAAATAGAAGTGCTAATATCACGATTACAGATCTTCTCATTCTAGGATTAGGCCCTCACGTGCATCCCATTTCCCCAGAAACGAGAGATTACATCAATTCGCTAGGGATCCGAGTTGACATACAAGATACTAGAAATGCGGCCGCGCAATTTAATCTGCTTGCCACAGAACGGGGTGTTGGTGAGGTCGCTGCTGCGTTAATTCCAATAGGATGGAAGGAGCCTAGGTGAACATTTTAGTGTGTACAAAATGGCGAGTTCGCCAATTAAACATCAAGAGAAAGCTTGGAACGGCAAGAGGCATATGTCTTCGACCAAGTGTCGAGTAAATCCAGAAGCTGGAATGATGTTTGAAACCCTATGGCGGAGGCACATGAACTTCTGGGCCGCTCGAAGCATTGTTGGCCAAGAGGAGTGTCGAGACGCAACAGGATGGAGGTATAAAATTCACACGCCATGGAATAGCTGATAGACCAGGTATCCTAGAAGAAGTCAGCAAGTTCTTCATGGTCTCTCGACGGTAGTTACATAGTGTATAGGGAAAAAGAGTAGTGATAGAGCGATGGTTCCAGTACGTACTTGTCAGCACTCTGGAAATTGGGTTTGCCAGCCCTGTCTACCGCTTTAAAAGTTGCGGTAGAAGCGTTTTCGAGAATGTACACAATTAATTCAGTGGCAGGACTGCATAAGTGTCGGTGTTGTACTTTCATCAATAATATACTTAGATAGTTTTTGCCAGTCTTTTATGTACTGGCCTGGCTATGTAATAGGGCAAGACGCCGACAACTCCGATGTGCCACTAGTTGAGTCTATAAAAAGCTTAGCCAAACTGCTAGGGGGAGGCGGGCCTCGTATCATGAAGAAGTAAATCCATCCATTAGATTCATTACTTCTTCAATTCATCACGGCGGCGGCCAACCCGACCTTTACTTTCGCTCAGCATTGTTAGATCTAGCTTTTCTTCGATTCTTGGGCTATTCGATTCGTGCGCCAGGAATCCACTATCATTTATTCAGCCCAAAGACAAAGGACCGGGCTCTTCATCCTATCTGAACGCATTTCACAGTCTTAATCCTCGTATAAGTGACCCTCCAATACATATATATTTAATCCGTGGTCCTCATCAGAACATCTCACAATGGTCCACATCCTGGCTTCGGCAGCCTTGGCTGCTTTCTCGGCCTCCGCTGTTCTTGGTCAAGCTAGCGGTGGTTCAACGAATAGCGGAGGAATTCAGTGTGGCCCAGGAAATAATTGTCCATCAGACTCACCTTGTTGTTCCCGTATGTATATCAAGTTTTGACGGAACAAACGGAGACTGACCGCTGGTCCCATCTAGAATACGGACAGTGCGGGGCGGGAGCATATTGTCTTGGAGGCTGCGATCCTATACACTCCCATTCGCTCGAATCCTGCATGCCGGCACCAGTCTGCAAGAGCCAGGATTACCAAATGACTTCGCTGGATGGCATGCAAGCAAATACAGACTATCTAGGCGATGCGTCGAAAGCAAATTGGGTAACGAGTGGAACTCCCAAGATTTACCAGGATCAAGTCCTCCTCACCTTGTCAGAAACTGGACAGAGTGGGTCTGGAACTCTACTGGCTAGTACCTCATACGTCTGGTACGGGAAAGTGTCTGCACAGCTGAAGACGAGTCGAGGCCAGGGTGTTGTCACTGCATTCATCCTACTATCAGATGTAAAGGATGAAATCGACTTTGAATTCGTAGGTACAAATTTGGATACCGCACAATCTAACTACTACTTCCAGGGGATCACAGACTGTAAGTTCTTTATCAGTTATGATCACGGATCTCATGCTAAATACCACAGATCACAACGAGATTGACGTCAAGGTTGACAACAGCACTTTTGATAATTACCATCTGTACGAGTTGGACTGGACCCCAGATCAGATCACATGGTCAGTCGACAACAGTCCTCACCGTACGTTGAAGAAGAGCGACACATGGAACTCCACAACGAACCAATACCACTACCCACAAACACCGGCACGTGTGCAGCTTTCTCTCTGGCCCGCAGGGTCAAGCAAGAATGGACAAGGTACAATAGCCTGGTCCGGCGGCTTGGTCAACTGGAAGAGCCAGGATGTTCAGAAGAATGGCTACTACTACGCTATGTTCAAGGACGTCAATGTCCAGTGCTACCCTGCGCCATCAGGCGCCAATGTGACCGGAAAGACTTCATATATTTATACTTCACCGTCGGGGGACAATTCCTCTGTTGCCACGACTGATCAGAATACCGTCTTGAAGTCGCTTCTCGGATCAGGCACAGACCCCAATAAGGACTTCCCAAGTGCAAGCCCGTCTTCTGGCACAAGCACTGCTTCTGCTTCTCCATCAGCATCGAGCGACGTCGCCCTAGTACCAGGCCTGACTGGTGCCGGACCAGCCATCAACAACCATGGTGGCGGTAGTGGTACCAATGGAGGTAGCGGAAGCTCCGGATCAGGATCAGGCTCTGGGTCTTCTGCAAGTGGCGCTTCGACTGCCGCTGGGTCAACGGCAACGGCAGGTGTCGGAGGCTTTGTGCAAGGTGACCAGACCAAGAAGAGCGACAGTCCAGGGCCGAGAACTGAAAGAGTGTTCCAAGGATCAATGTTTGCCGCTTTGGTGGCATTAGTGGGTATGCTGATATTGTGACATCTAGGGTTTGCGATATTTGGAATATCTGAAACTGCCTTAATTATTCGATCGGATAAGGATCATGGGGGAGTAATGTCCTTTTGGATTGTATATTTTTATCTGCATTTAGCGTCAATCAAACCATCACAATGTACATGGTGAGCGCTTGGTGTGGTGATTAGTCTAGTATAACATGGTGGAATCGGAATCGGAATCGAAATTTTCTCGCTCAGCCTCAGGGCACTTCAATTGAAGACGTCTCTAGGAACACGTTGTGCCTGTATAGTATCAACGAGGTCTCGATTGAGTCATGCACAGGCCACCAGCAAAGCGGATTCGTGCGTTGGCGAGTGTCATGCCTGTGGGTACCCTGATCAAAGTAAGGTAGGAGCGGGACGGCAAGCATGCGAGCCTCATACATCTCTTCCCCTTCGGGAAACTTCGCGATCTTCACCACCCGGTTTTGGGCTCCAGGAATTTACCTGTCAATTCCGTTCCTTTTCCGTTATCCGTTGCAACTTCGGCACTGCCACATGAAGTTGCCATTGACGATGTTTCCGGAGACCCGCGCCAAACGAATCAGGAAGAACCTATTAGGTTTGCCCAAAGCCTACAAAACTTGATTGCCGGCCGATCAGCGTCACAGTATCTCTTTTCCACCGACTGCCGATGGTGACTGGCTTTGGATCTCTTGTTTGCGTTGACTGAGCTTGCTTCATCCAGAGAGACACAGCAAGTTCGTGACTGGAACTCACCTGACTTAGTGTTCGTGACCTTGTGTTGTTCCGTGGCAATCTAGGTGTTCGTATCACCTCAAGATAGCTACAGTGGCTATGTCCGCCGGCAGATATATGCCTGAGAATGGAGCTGTCTAGGTATTCTAGTAGAAGCCACGATTCCAGCAGCATCAGTCACCAATTGTGTAACCTCAATGTATTTTTCACTTCTTGATCCTTGTGTGGGTCTACCGGATTGCTGCCAGCCATGGATTTGTTGGCAGAGCTTTATTTATATTATGACCCTTTGTATCTTGTACTTTCCATTTGGAAGCCTCCTTCGCAGTCACCTGATCTTTCCATCTTCAACCCTTGCTAGCTGTCTTCCCATATAGAGACCTGTATCCTCATTCGGATCTCAGCCTAGCTATTGACCTTTCTCAACTACCTACCTAGCGCTCTCACCAGTCGCACAATCGTCCCGATATCGTTGCTAGCATGTGCGCTTTTGATGTTGTTCTCTTCGCTTGCGGGCACAACAGCGGCGTGCTAGACAAGTATAACTGCACGAATACCTGGCAACAGTTTGTACGAATTTACGATCCCAGAGAAAGAGGACTTTGTTTCGATTTGTCAGAACGCTGTAGGCCACAACTAGACAAGAACGTCAACATTATTCAACACGAGAAGGCGTGTAGCGGATGTCAAGTTCCTGGATGGCAATTTAGGGGAACAAGACGCTCGCACTGGACATGAGGAAACTGAATCCAGCTGATGGACCGAACTGAGTAATGAAGGCACATGTTAGTCTACATCCATTACCCTCCCGAGCAGCTCCCGTAGCTCGATATTTGCTCTTCTTCTACTTGGGGCGGCTGCGCCAGGAGGCTGACGCAAAGCAGAGCATTGATTAGGCGTTTGGACGCGCTAAACGTGGTACTAATATTTCCCCATATTTCTCGCCCAACGATTATCACTAACGGCACTGCTACTATGGTTTTCGCCTTGATGATGATGAGCAATATCATATACGTTGATGGCGAGTTTCATTGCGGAACACTGCAAATGTTCGGAACAGTGAGTCAAAAGTGGTGTAAATCAGGGGCAATCTTATTGGCGGGCTTCGTGGTCGTGTGGTTCCTGCGATTTTGTTGAGAACATGCGAGAAAGGAACATCTCTCTCAGTTGTTAATAGCTTTCATCTTCCTGAACACAAAGTCTTCTGACTTCCTTGCTCTCGAAGGAAGCAAATGGGGCAAAACGACTTGGCAAGCAAAACCAATTGAATCTCTTAGCCTTTGAGCTCTTAGAGTCATTTTGCACGACATCAAGAGTTAGGAAAGAGTTTTCTAGTACCTGAACTATACTATCTATATCTGGTTCGGTATTGCTCTACGCTTGCTCCTTTCTTCCTGCATTTCTTCCTCTTCCTTCTTCCACCCCAATGTCATCAATAGAGCAAGCCAAATCTGGAGTAAGGCCCATCAATTTAAGCTTACACTCTGCGCGTTATCAAGAACCTGTCTTTAAGTATCAGAATGTCAGCTGCTCTCCCTTGTCTATTTTCCTAATTCTCGTAATTATCTATAGAGCGGCTTTATTCTAACCTCAGGCTCTCATAGCAATGGTGTGAAGAGATTGTACGGTAATCGACAAAACGCTCGTTAATTTACATATGCTTGGGTCTCATCAATAGTCCACCAGCCAAGCCACAAAGCACGCTGTCTTTTCCGCCCGTAAGTCTTTTGCCTGTCCCTCCATCAATCATCATCATCATGTTAACATTTCTAACTTTTTTGGAACACAATCGGCCACGGCTTAGTCTATCTTGGCGTCACTGATCCAGTGACACATCTCCTGCCGGTTCCGACAGTGGTGGCCGTCATCATCCGTGTAAACGCTGTCGAGACATTTGATAACAAAGGTACATTGATTTCGAACCTTCTTCTAAAACCTTTTAAAGTCTTTGCTTCTCTGTCAGAGAGACCCAGCTCAAGACACTACACGTCTCATAACGAACGGCTGCATTTAAGTATCAAGGCTTTCCCGCAAGTAAGGACCTGAACTGATCATCATCAAAAGAAAGAACATCCTGCTATTTAAATACAAAGCATCTTTAACACAATCCTGAGATATCGGAAGTCGACTCCAGCTTTACACAACCATTGAATCGAGTGCTCAGGCCACCAGTATCATAATCGCTTCGCCTCCTTCACACTCTTTGGTCAAAAGTTCACCTCCTCCCCGTGTCCAGTATGTGTTTCTATCGGTTGAAGAAATGCGCATTGGGTTGTCATCATGGGTGCCAGCGGCCCGAATTCAATCGTCTATGTGAGAAAGCCAAAGTTTCTGGAGCTAGATGCCTTCCATCCGCGCCTGGGAGCAATGTCGAGACGGTCTGTGACGACCATCTGTGTGAGAGGCTTGCTAAGGAAGCGGACCTAATCAAGGACGAGGAACCCTAACATCAAAACTGCCAATTAGACGGACATCCAACATGATGGACGCCGAAGCAGAGACAGAATAACTAAAATATCTTGTTGGGTGTGGATGCGATTCGAGGTTTGGGGGGATCTCTGGATATTTGTCTTTCCTGTATGCATACAATACACTCTTGCATATTGATTTCTTAGTTGAGCATGCGATAACCAATTTTCTGAAGCTTATAAATGGTTGGAAAGTACGACGATTAAAAGATGAGACTTCCTCGTCCACTACTGCGTCGTAATGGATGAGGTCCAAGCTCACTTCGCCCATATTTGAAATCGGGTGCACCTCTTGTTTGCTTATCTTTGTTTGGACTTTCTTGAACGTAGCATGCGACAGCGAGCCTGCGAGTTGTGACTGGAATACTGGATTTTGATTGGAGCTCTTCTATGCGCTGGTCCTGTCAGTTTGTTGGGCTACGAAAGTGGTAATCAGGAGAATAGCTTCCTACCCGGATCTTTGTCGCCTTACATAACGATGTCTTATATCAACAATCATATTTTCTAGCTCTATTCTTTACTTACTATCGTTGTCTTCCTTCCCTATCCTTCTGTTTCTTCTAAGCTTCATCTCGGATGTGTGCGCTTGATCATCCTTCGACAGAGGTTAGTAATCCCAACCTTGAGTTCCTAGCCTGCTATTCTACCCTCTGTCTCCACTCAATAACGGCCTCCATATTGCACGAGCACCTGACCTATCATAGGCAAGATCCAGTTATATATACTCGCAAACAGTATATCTGTTCAACGGAAACCTTAAAACGCGATGACGGCTGTCCGGTCTAACATTCCGTCTGGTCTTTTACCGCAGACCATGAGGACAATAAATTACCCTTACAGCATAATTATTCCCTTAAGATTTTCGATTACCACCATGCTAGATCACATCATAACACGCAAATAAGTTTGCTACCAAATTTTACATCCGCGAATTTAGTTCTCGACCCGCCACGTCGCTAGGCAAACGCCCCTTTAAGTAACCATGAGATCTATACTTTTCTCGCCTTTGGAACTTGAGACGTTTCATTTACATTTTATATCTAAACGAGTGGACTTCGGGACAGAAAGGTTCCTTTCTGGCCATGACTGATCTTATGCTTTATTCATTCATGAAGCTGAAACACTATATACAACTGCCAGCTCCCTATACCAAGTTTCTTATAGATCACAAAATCAATCCCGACGCTATTACTTCTAGCATCAGGGCTACGCGTTGAATGGATGGCAATTTCAATTCCCAGATCAGCAAGAAAGCCAGCTTTAAATCCCCACCAAAGATAACCCTATTTTCTGGATAAGCGAACACGCTCAGGTTGATTCACCTTCCAAGCTCCCCGAGTACTATCACTGACCATGGAGCTAGATCGAAGTGTCTTGCCAGTAACCAAAGGCCTATCATGACTCCACACAGCAGATTCAAGTCTCAACCCAGTACTACCGGGCCGATCGAATGTATCGCTTCCTTGGAAATCGCATTCATAGCTTAGACCAGTCACGGGGCCGCAATTATCTACTACGCACAACTCCCACGATGACGAGCTATGACTCCTACCGCCTCCAACTCATGACACGTTCCCACCGTCCCTATTCACCCACGCCCTCGCCACCACGTCTTATTCCCGCCCTACGTGCAGGCTAATCTAATGATGCCCGGACTGAGATGCCTGTCTCAGATCTCCCGGGGCAAACATACCCAACACATTCACAGCTCAGCCCATTTCGGCGATGGTACCCAATTATTTACTACGTTGCCAGATCTAAGCTAGGTCATTAGATCTAGATTTAAGGGAAATGAAGAGGCAACAGCAAGCAGGTATCCGTGTGATGAGTCTTGCAAAGAAAGAATCACAAGCTTGGGCAGCAATGGAGGGGGGGTTATGGGGTATATAAAAGGCAGTGTTGAGGGAAGTGGACGGATTTGCAACCCACGCGCTGGAAAGGCTTGAGAACGAAGAGTACTCAGACAACGGTGACCATCAAAAACTTGGTTCATCAAGACAACGGACAACTCTACAGCGGATCAGCCCATTAAGCCAACTCAGATCAACAAAGTTCCCATCCGCATACGAACACGAGATCCAGATACTCAGATTTACCAATACCAGATTTGTTCTCACCACCTCCTCTGGCTATCATCATCCATCACATCATCCGTCACAACCCACCGAACACTCTTCCAAACACTTGCCCAACAACACACCCTCAATCACTTCATCCTCCCTCCTCCTTCCCTATATAAGTAGCCAAGATGTGCATCCATCATTTCTTCTACCACAACCCCAACCTCCTCTTCCGCAACCCCTATCTCACAAGCATCTCCCACTGCGACTACGTCAACAGATCACTCGAATACTACCACTCGCAACGTTCTCGCAAGCCATTACAAATACTTGGCACGGCAGAACAGAACCCGGAAGCTTTGAGGATGCCAGAAGCATGCCCTATCGACTGGGATCTTAGGGAAGGCGAAGAGCCACCAGAGATAAGAGGTTGGCGAATCCCCTCATGGGAGATCCAAGGGAACCTTGATGCCCATGCAGAATCCCAGCGAGAACGAGGGAGAGGACAAGGCCGTGGGCGGCGAGGAAGAGGGCGGTCAAGGATGTCGCATCCCTGGGGCGGTGCTGACGAGCAAGGAGGCACAGAGAGGGCGTTGGGACCCGCCAGAACGAGAGGAAACGTTTCTCGTCGTGTCGGATGGCTGGAAAACGAAGAGCATCGTTCTCCTACTCAGGTTAACGATTCGACACTCCTGTATCAGACTCCGCTGGCTCACGCTCCACTGGGTCACGCTTCAGGAGCCCCTCGAGGCTTGCATGCCTGCGAGCTTCCAAGTAGCCAAGTTCCAGCTCCTGACTTCCCAGTCGCAAATTTCGCAGCTGCCGACTTTGCACTTCCACACCGTGCAGCTCCTACAATCTCAGCCCGTACCCTCTCACCACCTCTCTCTATCCCGTCGACGGCTCAACAAACCAACGTCCCTTCGCCAGCCATACTTCCGGGCATGTTTGCATCCTTCAACAGCGCCCCTGCAAGCTACCCAATCGAACTCCCCACTCCGCAAACCGACGTTTTCTGGACGGGAGGCGTACCTTGGCTCGCAGAAGGCCTCTCTGAGGCCGAGGGCGAGAGAATGAGGCAAGAGGAAGAGGAGCGGCGGATGTTTGCTATGGGGAGAGTGGACGCGTGGAGAGGGCAGGGAAATGGAGATGGTGGGATGGACTTCTTCAACCACGGAATTTCGAGAGCGCCACTGGAGGGACAGTGGCCGCAGGTATATGCCATGGAGAGTATGGAAGCGTGGAATGGAGACCGAGCCGTCTGGGCCGATACACCACCAACATTTCCCAATTCCAACGCCTCAACGATGGGAGTGTGGCCCGGAAATCAACCACCAGAAGGCTGGAATGGCTCTCAGCTGCCACCCTGTCCCACCGCCCCCACCCCCCTCAACCCCACCGCCGCCCCCTTCACCATGCCCTCCCCGCCCCCCCAACCGCAACAAACCCCCCAGTCCACACCCCAAACCCCTCATCCCCGCCATCGCGGGCCCATAATCATCAACAGCACCGCCTCGGGAACGCTGATGCAAGACTTCGACTGGGCGCGCTGGGAGCGGCGGCGGCAATGGGACGAGATGTTTGGGTGGTTCGTCGCACAGGCGAGGGAGAGGGGGGAGGATTATTCTGGGGGGGTGGAGGGGTTGGTGGGGGATTGGTTTGTCAGATGAGATCTGGGGAGATGAGGTAGGGAGGGGGAGACCAAGAATGGTAAAAAACTTCTCTGATGGATTTCTTTTGTTTTTATAGACGGTGTTCTATCTTCCTACACGATACCAGGGCTGAACTAATCAGGATACGTGATTGATTTAGAGGATTGGGCGCTCATGAGAATATGAGATTGGGATAGAGGGATGTATTGAACGGGTTGTGGGAAATTTGTATTAATATACATGTATCCTCCCCCAAAGATAATAAAAGTGAAGATACGAAGAGATGGACGAGATTATGATTAGATTCACAAAAAGGTAATCAAAACACCTGAATATATATATATATATTATTGTCGGGGGCGCAGTTTATTGATTCGCAGCTTAAGTAGGCCCCAAACACCCTCGATGACATTAAGGTCAGGACTGTTTCCGGGCCAATCGAGTAATGTAATTCCTTCAGTAGCAATAGCAGCTCGTGATTTGATAGCATTGTGAGCAGGGGCCTAATAAGAAGGTTATCGGCGAGCCCAGCTACTAAACCAGTAGGGTAGTGAGTAGGGTAGTGAGGTTGGTGGCGATGAGAAGTGATACAATATGGGGGCCTTGGGTGGCCTGAGTATTGGCCTGAGTGCTTCACTAAGCGAGCTCATCTAATCGAATGTCAGTAATTACCCGATTTAGACGCTGATTAAGGCATCAAATTTCGTTGAATTATTGGTTAAATTCAGTAGGCGTAGTACCTTGCTAGCCAGGTGAGCTAATGCAATGTTCAGCCCGCTGCAGGAAGGACCTGTAATGTAGGTTTCGATTTGTTCAGCTTCTGCTGTTTGCGCAGAATTATGGCCACTTCTTCCATTATCAGGCCCCGTGCTTTCCTCAGCTCCGGGGCGTCTTTTCATTGGGAGGCCTTAGTATCAGCTCAGACCAATGAGCTATCACTGTGCCCCTGGACAGTCTGTTTCAAGACAAATCTACAGCCTCTTGCGATGTGAGCCTTGAGGGCCGATTAAAATGACGTTGAACGCCTGTGAGTCCCAAAGATCTGATATAGATTCAGATGATCACAGGAGGAGCAACAAACCCCTCTGGACTCTCAGCGATACTTGAATTACCCTTCTTTTTGCTTGGTGCTTGAAGAGTTCATCAAAACCTTCTTCCAGTATTAAACTCGCGCTCTATTCAATCAACATGCATTTTGCCTCGTTCGTAACGTTTATCTCCGTAGTTGCTACCGTGCAATGTACAGCGAACAATCTATGTCTCACACCAGAACCACCAGCGAAGCTCGTCGCTGCGCATAATATGCTCAAAGCTCAAGAAGATCCTTCTAGGGCGCTGATGCCGAGAGACAACCCGCCCCGGCTCGACATCGACCTTCATATACATGTGGTCGAATCTGAACAGAAGAAAGGCGACATTAAAGACGACGCGATATAAAAACAAGTATGATAGCTCCTTGACAGTTGAAAGCAATCCCCGGGGGTACAGTCTTGCTAAGTCGCTGCATAGGTCAACACAATCGTGGACACGTACAGCAAGTACAACATCATGTTCCACTACAAAGGAGTAGATCACACCGTCAATGAAGAATGGGGAACAACAATTAACGATACTCTTGGCCGAGGGTTAGCTTTACGAAAAGGGGATTATTTGGCCCTCAATGTCTATATCGTTACTTCACTCGGTGAACCGACGTTGGGTATATGCACCTTCCCTCGCAGCTCGGACAAAATTCCCGGTATAGCGTCCGACGTCGGGGGCGACGAAGTCCCAGACGATGCCTCCAAATTTCTCCCCAAAGATGGCTGCACTATTGGAGGCTTTACATTACCGGGGCAAGAATACAGTGGAGAGGCAATGGAAGGACTTACTGCCATCCATGAAATCGGTCACTGGCTCGGTCTTTTCCACACATTCCAAGGCGATAACTGTGATGGACCCGGCGACTTGATAGCAGACACCCGGCCGCAAACGAACTCGACCCGAGGCTGTCCTGAACATCGCGTTTCATGTCCAAATATACTGTTTGCGCCCACTCCCGAGGATCCCTTTCATAACTTCATGGATTACTCAGCGGATAATTGGTACGACATGTCCTATATCTGCCCTTCGAAATTGACCCGTTCAATTGCATCAGCTAATGTCCATTTCAGCACCACGCAATTCACTCCCCTCCAGATGGTTCGTGTATTTGGTGTCTTTCCCCTCTTCCGGGTTTCGCAGAATAGTAATGCATCAACTCCGGGGAACTACAATTCATCGACACCAGGAAATTCCAGTACATCCACACCCGGGAATTCTAGTATATCAACACCCGGGAATTCCAATTTATCAATGACGATCCCCGTACAAACCAATCTTCTGCCCAGTCTAAGCAGCATCCTTGCACAGGTGACAAGCACAGACACCGTCACTGCCAGCGGCACGGGTACCTCTGTGCAGACCAATCTGCTGCCCAATCCAAGCGACGTCATTACACATTGAAGGTACCAGCACGAACACCTATTCTGCTAGTGGCAAGGGTACCTGCGGTATGTGACGTCATATATATATTTTAAACGTGCAGTGACTAACGTATCGTCGTTGAAAACAGTAACAAACGTCGTCACAATAACAACTCTATCGTGTTAGACTTGCGATTTCGCGATGGAAATAAAGACGAGTTCATTACTTACGCTAGACAAGTTTAAGACAATATTCGCAGAAATCTTGCAATAGAGACATTAGATTTTCCCATTCCCACTTTTTCCCCCATACCGCCTGCCGGTGTCAGCCTAATTAGACCCAGGGTTCCCCGGACACATTCCAGCGTTATTTGTTCACCTATTTACTTTGTCATCTCCTTCTTCTACATCTTAGTATCTAGTTATTCACATGGTAATATATATGTGGGAACCTTAACTAGAATCTTTCCACTGCAGTGAAGCTGGATAGAAATGTTTTGGCGTCAATAGTTGGTAGTATACTACATCAAAAGCTAGTTAGATCACCCTTTTAGAGAATGTCCGTTACTGGACATGCAATGTGCGCTGGGTTTGTGCTGCCCCCAAGATCTCTTCCAACACAGTTTCGGATGAACCTGCATGGGGGCCAGCGTCAAGAGAAGGCTTAAGAACATTAAAGTTACCTATGTGTATGTAACAAGGCAACTAACTACACAATGAAACCATTACTAACAACGACATAGCTTTTTCAACCACAAACTGAGACTTTTGAAAAGAATTCTTAGATAGCCTGGCCGTCTTCCCGAAATGCTCCGACGTTTGATACACAGATGACTTGGCTTCAATAGCTACATCGATACGTCTTCTACAATCAACGTCATACGCCATCTGGGGGGGGGCGAAATTCGACACAATTCGCAAAGTCTGCCAGGTTTTCAAATGAACGTTCTCTTCAATACAGAACAATTGCTTACGGCTTAACCTTTTGCAAAGGAATGTTGGAAATGGTTTGACGAGGGTGTAAAGCTTTGCTCTAAAATACGCTCAGATCCCTCTTTCGCTGAGTGAATCCTTGGCGAGATTCTGGTAGACGTCAATAAGCCATATTTTGCGACCCTGAAAGAGCTGTGGACCGTTCCATTAGAGTGAGACTTCAGTTGCATTTGTGTAATCGTTGGGTTAAAAGGTCTGTGAGTTCTCAATAAATACCTCTGAGGGTCTTCAAAGAGCTCAATGAGTTCGTATGAAGAATTCTAGAGACTTTAAACTTAGTGTATCTAGCGTCTACATACCCTATCGTTGCACTCAAGCTAACAGCTAAATATGCTCTGATTAGACCTTAGACCAAGCCCTTCGATCTTACTACATGCCTCAATCGAAAGCCCGAGGAGACACTCACTATATCCATCAATAGCCTAGCAACCTCGTCTACAACTAGAGCCCGCGCTTCGGAATCGACTCATATCCTTCCTTTGAATAATTCATCAACACACGGATCAACGTCTCTCGGTCTTCCTTCGTATCAAGCACTTCGCCATGATTCAAGCCTTCAAACCATAGCACATCCAAGCCATCTCCGCTCCACGCCCTGCTCCTCCATTCGTCGCCCCGATAATCGTCAACGGCTTTCACACCCTTTCCCCTTGTCAGGTACCTGCCCACGGCTTTGGTGTCCACAACAATGTCCTTCTCGCTTAGCATAACTGTCATTCTCCTCCCCTCGACGTCCTCTTTCCACAGAATGTTGTCCGACCAGAACATCCGCCGCGTAAGTGTATGCGCGACGCCCATGTCCGTACTTGCAAAGTAGTAAAGCTGATGCTCACTTGGCTTTCGGGGCAAGCGGTATAGGAAATTATACACTAGATCTGGTTGGTGTATTAGAAAGGGGATGGGATCGATAAACAAAATAGGTCCGATCCTTGGTGCGATCTCGACGTTTTTGAGCATCTGCGAGGAGATGACAGTGCCATACGAAATTGCTGCTAGAACGAATCTGTCCCAGTTGTGCTTTTCGAGGATCGAAAGTATCTCAGCGCACAAGTCGTCTTTGTGCAAGGCCGCGTGGGTTAAGTGGAAGCTCATGGGTTTGATCTCGAGGAAGATGAAGCCGATTTCACCGTCTAATGAATCGTTGTCAGAAGCTCGGTTGAATTCGGCGAGAAGGGTAAGATAGACGTTGAGGATGCCGACGCCGTGGATGAAGAGTATTGGGAGGCGGGTTTTCGATGTGTGCGGCTTGTGATAGTATGAGATGTGAGGCGAAGGAGAGTATTTGGTGGTAAAAAGGGTCAGTGGCCGAAAAGGGAAGATGGTGAAGTACTGAGACTGAGTATAGAACTGGAAAGAGTGAAAGCGTAGATAGATATGAGTAATAGCATCAGCTCCGCCGACACCGAACTTATATTCTATTAGCTATCGGCCAGATGAAGCCAGATGGGATCAGAATCGAATAGAAAGAAGCTCACGAGAGGCTTACAATGTAATAGAGTAACGGTTTGTGTGAAATGTTCACGGGATCCAACGTGGGTCTCATCGGCATGGTTAATTTTCTCCCAGGCTCGAATTTTCTTCCTAGTGTTTTCTCCGACTCTGTAACATACTCCTCAAGCTCGTCATTATCCTTAGCTTCCAAGAAGCCTTTATTCAAGTAGCCCCAGGAGAGCCATTCCTTAACATTGTCGCGGCCGATCTCCTCGAAAGGAACGCCTCTGAACCACAGCGACCAGTACTGCTGCGGGTTTGACAAGGTAGATTGACATTTCTTGAAGAGATCACGCCTTTTTGCACGTGTTGGAGCAGGCAAGGGATGAAGACTTTTTCTGGTGGGCAAAGCCTATGGACATGGAAACGTTCACCACGATTCGCGTCCGCCATCTACCTTCAGAGCCCCTTCGTAGGCTTGTGCAGGCCACATGCTTTTCCGGAGCCACAAGCGATTGGTACAGACCTTCCGTGAAAGATGCACATCCATACAAATGGGACTATTTCTTTTGGGAAAAGCCTATGAATCTGAGAACGTTAACAGTAAAGGACGTCTCTCATCTTCTCAATGATGAGGTTTACTGCCTGGTCATGAATTCTTCCGCGCAAGCAAAAGCCTCGGACTGGCACCGAGATGCGGTTAGTGAGACGCATCTAGCAGAGTGGGAGCATGGGGATTTCCTGTGCTTCTGGGCTATAGGTACCTTTTTTAACGGTCTCCACTTGGTTGCTTGGCGGTTTCACTTTCCTACTCCAATCGAGGCTTTATTGTGGAAGGTTGCTGTATGCGGCCTGTTGGGATATACAATAATTTGGGTGCTGTTCGCGTTCTTGCTTAGGTGGTTGGCGCCTACTTCGTTTGCGAAAAACATTCTTTATTACGTTCTTTCGCTTGTCTATGCCAGTTCACGCCTCTACCTAACTACAGAAGCGTTTATGGGCCTGCGCGCTTTGCCACAAGGGGTGTTCTCGACTGTCAACTGGACTGGCTATTTTCCACATATACATTAATTTGCAAGTCGTTCAAACTGAATACTATCGTGATTCTAACGTTCGCCACGTTTTAATTGAGAGCTATTGAACGAGGTAGCGAGTCGATCAATGGGTTGAATTGGTAGCATCTTCTAATTCCAAGAACAAATCCCACAGGGGGAATCTCTTACTAGCAAGTAGGTTTTGTAATAGATCATTTAGATCTCAGAAATCCTGCGTCTGCTAAGTCAATGCAATCGAAAGGGCCTCTAATACCAGTTTTGCGCCTCCCGAAATTAGACACAAACGACGCAGATTGTAGTGCGATGTCATTAAACTCCCAAAACGAAAGTGTGACCCGATGGCGATGAATGCATACGAGGTGCTTGTCCTCTGATCAACGGGATATTCAATAGACGTTGGTACCTCTGGTTAAAGCTGCGTTTTCTTCATCTTCGTTACTGTACGTTGTACTTGCATCAAATCCTTCCGAGCACTGCGGAGATGATGTTAACATAGGCTGACTCTTTTAAAAAAGTTCCGTTTGCCAAAAGCAGAGAAATCAAGTGTTGTCAAGCGCGATGTTTCGTTAAAGAACTTTTGAGAACGGCTTGTATTGCTTCGCCGTTCTCTTTGTGAGAACGGGTCGTGTGACTGTTTAATTTACCTTATACAGAAAGTAGATTTTTCATCCAGCTTCAAATAATTATCCGTGATCTCTCAGATAATTAACTTTAGGCCTGTCATCGGGTCGAGGGTCGTCGAACCCGACTTGGATCGGGTTTCAGGTTAGACGTGACCCCCTCGAGTTGGGTCAAATCGGATCAAAAACACGTGATCTATGTATTTATCTATTTATTTGTTTATTTATGTTTTGCAATCTTTTTTGCAATCATGTTATGGTGAAGTGAACTCTCAGTGGTCATAATCTACCTAGGTAGGTAGGTAGGTAGGTAGGTCGAAAGTGAGTCGAGAAGCGAGATAAAAAGCTACATGAACATTGACATAGATAAGGTATATACCGGATGCGACGTGAATCGTAGTGAAGATTCAAAGATCGCGATCGTGGCTAACCCGAAGGGGCTTAGCCATAGCACGTCTGAGGTACTAAGGCAAGAGCGCGCGAGCATCAGCAGCTGGCCTCGGTTCGGGGATACTATATATATATATATATACAAAAAATCAAAGAAATGGTTCAAATCCAGCGAGATCGAGAGGTAATGAAAGTGCAACAAGTCGTAATCCCGGATATAGAAAATATATATATATAAAAAGGGGCGCGCAAGGAATACGAATCCCCCCCTAGATGAAAAACAGCAGAAGGCAGGGAGGGGCGTGTATGTTACTATTTGAGAAGGGAAGCTTGGGTTGGGTTGGGTTGGGTTGGGTTGGGTTGGGTGGGATGGGATGGGTTGGGATGGGATAAAGAGAACAGAACAAGTGTGATGGAAGAATAGGGATCTGATACCAGAAACAGCTGCGAGATTATTTTTGTGAGAGAGAATACTAGGTGGGACAGAAGCTTCCTCGAGGAACAAGCTGCGTGTTCTGGAGGTGTGGATCTGTGTGGTGCTGCTTGTCCATTGAGAGAAATCGAGGAAAATCAGATGTTGGAATAAAGGTGAGGGTCTACAGTAAAAGGGTGAAGGGGAGGGAAGGGAAGAACGAGTGTGGAAATGGAAATGGAAATGGGGGAGGAGGAGAATGGATAGGTGAAGGCGCGTTGGCGGTTTGGGCATTGGGGGAAGTGGAAGAATAGATCTGATTGGTTGCTTAGGGAGATAAAAAAATCATATGGGTATCGAAGCAGACCGCTAGCGCACCGCGAGCTATGAGATTCCCCACAGTAAAAACATTAAAAAAAACATACGCCTCTATTCCCCTGTTCCCCCTTGCTCCTAAATATCTAATGCAAATGCCCCTCCTCCAACCCCCTCTTAAAATCTCCATGATAATGATCCATCTCCGCCATCGCCCTCTCATCCCCCACCGGCGCGCCCATCTTCAGCAGCGCGCCTTGCTCCTTCAACTCTCTGGTCACGGCGTCGAGGTCGACGTCTAGATAGTCGCGGATGAAGGTGCCGATTTCGGTGTTTTCGTGGTTGCCGATGAGGGGTTTGGCGTGAGTGGGGTCGGAGGCGTAGATGTTTACGTCGACGGCTGTTGGGGAGGGATGTGTTAGTTTACGTAGAGGGTGGTGTTCATCGGGAGGGAGAAAGATGGGAGATAACGAACCTGAGTGGCCATGGGTGCTCCAGCCGACTTGGGCGCGGCGGCTTATTATGTCCGCAAAGGTGTAGGACGCTGGCCAGGGGTCTGAGTCATCGATTAGGTGGTTAATTTCTTCGTTGGTGGCGTCGTGGACGCCGAGGCCGTCTTGGAGGAGGTGCTCGCGGATCCAGGTGGTGAGGTCGTCTCTGTTCACTGGTTTGGGCTGACCGGAGAGGTGGTCGCGGAGCTGGTAGGCGAGGTTTTCGGCCGAGTGCGTGGCGTTGATGAGCATTTCGGGGAACCAGCAGTAAACGGGGTAGGTGGTGTGAAGCTGGCGAGCCGCGGCTAGGCCTCCGGTTTCGTGGTCGCTGGTACTTACGACGATGCCGTCCGTAGTATCTTTGTCTAGGAAATCCAGCACGCTTGTGAAGGCTTTGTCATATGCTAGGACTTCGTGGACTTGAGCGACGGGGTCGTTGCCATGGCCTGCATGGTCGATCCTGCTTCCTTCAATCATCAGGAAGAACCCTTTATCACTGTCTCTTGTCGCCTCACTCAGCGCCTTTAGCGCGGTGCGTGCCATTTCGTCGAGGGATGGGTAGACATCATTCATTTGCCTTCGATCTACCTCATAGGGGATATCGGTACGCGCGAATAGGCCTAAAAGAGGAAGCTTCACTGCACTTCCAAAGTTGAGCCCGTCAAAGCTTTTACGGTCGTCAACGTAGCTGAATCCATTCTGTTTTGCCATAGCCACAACGTCCTTGTCATCGTTTCGACATGAGCCGTCCGTGTTATTAGGCAGGAAGTGGCATCTTCCACCACCAAGCATAAGGTCCACCACTCGTCCTAAGGGATAATCTCCAATCTCCTGTTCAGCAATCCTATCTTCCTCGCCTCTCACATTCACATGTGCTGCAAAGCATGCAGGTGTAGCATCCGTAATCCGTGTTGTGACAACCAAACCAGTCATGTATCCCGCCTTCTTCGCTGCTTCGAGGACTGTCCCACATGGCGAGTGATCAGGAAGGACGGAGATGGCACCATTATAGCTCTTAATTCCGCACGAGAAAGCCGTAGCCCCGGCTGCAGAGTCCGTGATCAAACTTGACGTGCTTCTTGTTCTTGAAGACCCGATAAGATGCTTATCCAGTACCAAGATATCCTCAAACGGTAGTCCACTCTCAGCTTGTCTAAAGCTTCTCGTCATCGATAGACTAGTCGGTCCCATCCCATCCGAGACCATAAAGATCATATTCCTCTTCCCACTCGGCTTTCCATTCTTCCATCCACCGCTCTTACTCGTCGAATGAGACGTTTGCGAGTGCTGGTACATGACAGCAAACACAATCACCAGGGCGGTGGCGATAAGAGCCCAAGCAAACACCCCGACCTCTCGCCAAAACTTCCAGCCATATTTGCTCTCTTGTTGTTTTTGGTGACCTATGAGAAGGGCATCCTCCTCCTCGACACGATCGTCTGAGTTGTCTGAAGATGCTCTGCTGTTCCGCGACAGCAGCGGCTGATCGCCCCTAGCCATGTTGTCGGACAGCTCACGGATTAGAGTCTGCTTGCTTTCCGAATTGAAGCCTCATCTGTGTTTGTTATACTTGAGATGTCATGGGATGGTGCTGTCACCCTGATGCAGTCATGCGTATCAGGAACATGCTTACGAATAGGACCGCTAGCTTTATCTGGACCATCCATGGTTCGAATCATCAAGCAGCAAATTTTTCGAGAGTGCCATGGACGACTACCCTTACAATCTCCAAATCTTTTGCTATCTATATGGATATCGTATAGTCTACCCCAAGACTGCATCCCCTAATTCCACTATGCTGCAGTCATGAAACGTCCCGCTATGAAGCTCCAATAGCTTTTCATCATTCCACCTGCCACCTCATTATTCACCATTTCTCCATATTTTCACATTTCTGAGGTTCCTGCAGGCGAGATGCCTCCATGACCAAATCAAACGCCAAATCCGAGATCTGCGCCAGCATCTTCTTGAAGTTCGGTGAAAGCGATAAGAAGCACACTTTCTCCCAAACACAAGTCGCAACAGTACAGCGCAAGGTTGTATCAGAGTCAGGAGTTGTTGTGTACACAGTATCGGCGATTGATACGATTTCCTGTGGAAGCTTCGAGCGCCACGCAGCCTGTTCCACCGCGTGAGGAAATTCGCTCTGGAAATTCATGGCGGCAATTGTTTTGAGCGCTTTAATTTCGTATTTGTCTGCTATTGCGTACATTCGGGCATGTATGTCGATTCTAACATAAGCGTCTGGATAATTCGTAGTGTAGTTGAGGGTGTAGAAGTATTCCAACATTTTCCGGACAATCTCTGGATCGTCATCAGAGAGGTCTATTTGACCAAGTTCTGCTTCCTATTCTTGCATTAAATTCTGTGCTGCTGAATCCAAGTTATACTCGAGGCTCATACCTTGAATACATCTTTGCAAGCTGCAGCGAAGAATTTGGATCGCGGACATACGATGCACTGATGGAACTTCCACCGATGAGAACCACATACGATGATCATATCGGCGCGATCTCCGGTTTTGAAAAGCCTGGGAAATAGTCAGGAGTCTTCCGTCTAACTTCATCTGCTTGATCAATACGTACTCGCTGAACGCTTCCACAAGCTCCAAGCGAGCATAGTCTGGCTCCAATTTCGATATCAATGGTGTATCCCACTGTACTAGATTCGTGAGCTTCTTTTGGGCTGCCATAGTTGGAGAGCTTTAGCTCGCTCGAAGCGTAATAATATTAGTGTAGATGTATCGACTGTACTAAATAGCCTTACAGAAAAGGAGAAGGAAATGCTTTAATCAATAAGTCTTTGCTCTGACGAAGTTTAGAGGAAATTAGATAAGGAATTGATGAAAGATTGTATATATATCTCTCTCTCCTATATGAAAATGAATATACGTAAATTCGGATCCATTCATGTGGTATTCGAGTGAAACCCGTTTGAACCTGAGGCAGCTGAACTCGGCGTAGTCTCACTATATCCGATAATGCTTCATAGATATGATGTGAAATTTATATTGTGATTGCGTGAGAAATATTCCAGTGGCATCGACTGATGACCAGAATAACTAGATCCATGACTGAAAGTTAAGAGCTTGTGAACTGACCATTCCAGAATAGATTGATTGGACAACATCATGGATGAGAATATCAGCTGTTACTTAAAGACGTTGCAAACCCGTGAGATACTAGTCGATCTTGATCCCAGGATCTGCTCGTATAAGCTGCTCACAGAAGGCATATATATCCTGTCCAAATAATACGATTGAAACAAACGAGCGGCATATCTCTGTAAGGTATTCTTTGTTACGTTCTCGTACCGTCTGAAAGTCAAGCTATATTGTATGGCACCCATGCGAGTATCGTATCTCTTCATGTCAGCACAAGTAAAGGCGTATACCTATCGGAGAGCGGTGGTAACATTACTATGGGAATAAGCAATCAACTTTGGGCTTGCTAACTTGCTCCCGAAGAGATCAAGAAGATGAAACATTACCCATATTAGGAACTCCTGCTTGGGGTTGGCGAATTGAAGTTTATCAACAAGCCAAATGCAAACAGATTGGCCTCTTGTCTATTCTTTGGTGCAGTCTTGGAGAGGAAGTGAGCAGAGTGCGGAGGAATGCGTTCATGCCTCGAATACACGTTTTTTAGTCACAGGAACTAGAGATCCACCCAATGAATGCAGAAGCGGCTGTAAAGACATGCCATGACACCTGATGCTGCCACAAGCCGCGTCCTGGTAGATTCAACAAATCTCCACCTCAAAATTGCGAAGAACGGCACAGTAAGCAATACCTATGCCCTCCTATATCAAGAACAAGCGCAGACGAAGGGTCCGGTAATCGCGCTTTTCTAAGCAGCTCTAGGTTAGTTGTACCGAAATATTCTTCAGGCCTTTTAATGTCATACTTCCCAGCCAAGGCATACATTTCTGCATGCACATTAATAGAGGAAACGTGAGCCTCAGGACCAATAGTGAGGGTAACCCCCATGCATTCCGGATAGTCCCCTAGACAGAAATATATTGTCCTCCGCATCATGTATGGCTTATCTTCCGGCAGATCGACACGTTTGGATGCTGCTTCCTGTACACAACGTAAGTTCGTTTTCGACTTGTCTGAGTACGAACTACGCCACCTTGAAGCCACCTTTACAAGCAGCTGCAAAGAATTTACATCGAGGCCAGAAGAGCAGACTATGGACCTTGAAGGTGGTTTCTCGACAAACGATATCTGGATCTGCATCCTCTTTAGTCTCGTAGAGGCTGAAGACCTCTGATTAGCACCTTACGGTAGGGAAATGCGTAGAACAACATACTGTGCCATAGCCTCTTTGAGCTCCTTCGTCGCATAGTCGACCTTTTGAGATGTCGCCATTGCTAATGCTCTTACAAGAAACCACCATTAACCAAATCGTGATAGCCCGTATGCAAGTGAAGCTTACTTCTATCTGTGCCTAATGACTAGACTGCGCAGGCTTTGAAAATGAAAATGCACTAAGATTTTGAGGCCTTGGAAAGGGACGTATAGCATGAGCTGAGCTCGGATTACACACTGGGTACTGTAAGGTCTTCTGAAGGGCCGTATAATATGCTGTGCTCGAATATGCACAATGATATTGTGAGGTCCCTTGAAGGATTGTGTAGTATGAATCGAGCTTGAACTGCACACTGAGGTTATGAGGTCCTTCGCGGGCTGAGGTCGTTCAAAGAGTCATGTAAGCATGAGCTGAGCTCGAATTTGCACAATAAGATTCTAAAATCGGTTTGAATAATTGTGTGGTATAAGCTGAGTTCGACATAAAACAGATCAAATATCCGTTATGTAGTACTAGTTTTGAGGGCTTTCAAAGTTTCGTGCAATTGCACACTGAAGTTGTGAGTCTTTGGAAGATCGTGTAGCATGAGCTGAGCTTGGATGAAAAGCTGTGTTGGTCTGCAATCCATTCAACGAGGATTCACTCCGACGAGGATGATGTAACCGTTAATCAGGTTTTCAAATCTTCATTCACAGCGAAGAAGCGGTAGACAAGGTGGGCATCATCTTCGGAACTTTTCGATAGCTCTAGATGGAAATTTCATGATGACAGGTGAGATTAAGACCCACATTTGCTCATGTTAGAATATCACGTACGATCACACTGGCTGCAATACTAGTCAGTTACAAAGGATTATAGGATTTGATAGATCAGGAGGTCTCGAGGAGCTGTTGTCTACACGAATCCTAGATCCGTGGTATGAGCCGCAAATCTCTAACGAAGTTCTTACAAGCGGAAAGAGAGCCGTAAATCTTTGCATCGAATCTTACGCGAATATGTCGCTTCAAAATGTGGAAACGCCAACTGACGACACCGAGGTTCTGTTCTGATTCTCCAGCAATGCTGAAGTGTTACGCCGGATTTGATCAAGAAGAGGAATTGGATGGGATATCATCGATCAATCAAAGCCTGCCGCTAAAGTGCTCCTTGGCATATTGCTCGCATGCCTTGTGACGTTAGTCAAGTGAGGAGAAAAGCATAAAACTTGATAACTGACCTTTGCAGGCTTGCCCACCTTTTGACCAATGACCTTCCACTTACTCGCTTCGTATTCCTTGATAGCCGCAAGTAAAGCCGCGCTCTAAGTTGATACGTCAACCAAAGTTGTGCTCAACGGTCAAGTGGAATTTTACCTCGTCCTCAGCAAAGTCGGCGTAGTGCATATCCTTGTACCAGTGTTTTTTCACGCTTCCTTCGGTTCGATTCGGAAAGGTCTGGGTGTTCCCACGTAGATCAGCGTTGTCTAGCTGACTAGGCTCCACCCACCCTACCTTGGCAATCTCCCCCCAACTACTCCCTGCGTCTCTCATTTGTTTCAGTCGCTGTTCCTCTGCCGGACTCCAAGGTGTGTTCGTCCTGCTCTTTTTAGGTGCTGATGCTGGCGCACCCGTACTCGCAAAGGGTACACTTTGCTCCCCTCCACCGGCCTGCCCCACAAGTTCCGCCATCGGACTTGACAACGGTCCCGTCATGGCTGCCGTGCCAGGCGCCTTCCGTTTCCGTGAAGGAGGGGAGCTTGCTTGCGGTTGAGGCGCTAGCAGGAACTCCTCCTGTTGTGGGTTGAACGGCATCTGGGGGAATATAGGCGGTTGTGTCATGATTGGAGGTGAGGTTGCCGAGGAGGTTGGATTCGGAACGCGCCTCGAGGAGGACGAGGAGCTAGACTCATGAGTACAATGTTCACCATAGTGCGATAGCGATGTGCAACTGAGATGAGTCGAGGGATAAGTGTCTTGGGGTGAGAACGGAATCAAAGGCAGAGCGGGCAAAGAAGGTCTCGGCACTCACGACATGGTAGTGGCGTTATGCAGCGGAAGCATAGTCTGGAAAGTGAGTGAGATTTGGCGTCATAAGTGCAACCTTGGATTAAACGGTTGGAAGATAAAGTTGGGAATGGTTTGGATTGAACATGGTCGATCAGTGACCATCGATGTCATTTATCTAGTACCTTTTTACTCCACTCGTCTGATTGACATACAGTCCACATGGAGATCTCAACCAAGTGGATGCAGCATCCAGAAAATGATTTACTGTAAAAATAGGATGGATTGGAATGGGATCCTCACACATGTCTGGGCCAGTGCCGACTACAGGTACAAGGACAGACCGCCAGTCACCCAGAGATCGAGCAGTCGCAATACACGGCTGGCGTATATTCTAACCTTCCAAGGCGTTTGGAGGTCCAAGTACTTCTGGTTGTGCTACTACCGTTTCCTGTCTGAAATGCGGGGTTCGCTCAGCGGGCATTAAAGCAGTCGGACTGTGTATTATTATTCATCCATCTGTAGGGCACGGGGGCTTCCTAGTAGGGGCATACGATGTCATCCCGTAGTCTTGCTTCTGTCACTGATCAGCGGAGCGGACGGACGTGGGTAGTGATTGGCAGGCGATTGAGGATTCTCGTCCGATACAACGGATCGGCAGCTGGTTGGGGTCGATCAGCTGTAGCTGATCACGGGCGCATCTCTGATCTTGAATATTGTTTAGATTGAAGGCATTTTCGAGACGTTGGTGGAAGCCAGAGAGAGTACTTGTGAGGTACAGCGTAGTTACTGGTACGAGTACGGAGTACGGAGTAAGGTAGGTGGGTAGGTACGTACCTTACCGTGCTCCGAGGCGATATTCGATTGGGATTGAGGGCCTAGATGGCACCCATACGGCATGCTAAGCTACTTACGGTTAGATCAATACACTAGTGCCCCCCTTCGCTCTTCGGTTTCTTATTATTCCGTATGTTACATGTACTATGTACTCGGTTCGCTTAAAGGTGGTCCGTTCTCTCCCCCACCAGTGCGTAATCGCCCGAGAGCCGAGTCGCGGAAGGCGGAAAGCATTTGGATGCTACGAACAACGATCAAAAAGCCAATTGCATGAATGATCCGGGTAGGGTGTGCATACGTGTTTCCACATGGCCGATAACTCTGCAAGGCGAGTCTGCAGCACGGTGCATGAGCATGTCGGCTCTTTGGGCCTTCATCAAGGTCACCTCATACTAGGTGTGGACTTGAAACAGGCCTGCAACATGCACATACTGTATCAACCACCTATTGTTTCAACTCGGCAAAGCGCTTGATATTGCCCGAAAGTTGACCTCTGTTCTCGCCGGTAGGCTGTTTGTCTCGTATGCTACTTGCCGCTTCTCCATTCCATTGCTTGATTGCTCTTATCAATCGTCGGTCCCTTCCCCATTATTACCTAAATCTACACTCTCCTCTGTCTCAAGTACTAGCTCGTTGGTATTTGACTTCTTCCGGGCACGTCAAACTGAGAATCTCACCTCTCATGTATCGTACCAAGACACAACCTTCCCCTGATTCAACAATGACCGCGCTGAGATGGTGCTTCGTTCAAGGAGTGATATCCGAGTACGGTTTCCAATGTTCCCTGATACGTCCATAGTATGGTGACTTGGTAAATCATTCCCATTGGGGGCTGCGGCGGGACTCTATTCGGCCCCTCGAAAGTTCCGTTCATGCACATAAAGTTCAGCTCATCTTCATGCAACCGCCACAAACAGCGTCAAACGTATAGTGTCAAAACCCTTCTCTCGGATCGTCAGCTTACTCTTCGCACGCCTGGCTAGCACCCTACTTCTCGTTCGTTTTAATTCTGATGCAGCCATAGCAACCACCAATATTCCAAGTCTTGAGTAGGATCCAGCCGCCGGCCCATTGTGTGACCAAGTAGGGTTGGAAACGTCAAGAACATCAGGTTGATTATCGAACTCATGTAACGAGACACTGGTCTGCTGCTCTCCGAGTATACATAGCCGCTCGACCGTCCTCACATTCACTTCCCACATCACCGCTGGACTTTCGGTTGTTGATGTTTAGCAGCCTCCCTTAAATTCTCTGATACCCACTGGCTGGGCTACCTACGTTCTTTAATATTGATAATTGAGTCCTACATAACTCAGCTTGCCGCATTGCTCCGTGTCGGATCCATCCATTCTTTCGCCAGTTACTGTTGACGGTAACCTACAACATCCCAGATACATCGACGTGTTTTCTTCATCTAGCAAGACTCGAAGTAATATTAGGACATCCAAAGCTCAATTAAAGTACAAGATGTCGTATACACCCGCGCAGTCGCCCATGGCAGATGCGACGCCCATGTTGAAGCCATCGCCGGTTTTTGACTCGTCCAACGCCAAAGACCCACCCCAGCGAAATAGGAAGTTGGCGTCAACAGGGGGTGGACGAGCATGGTCCGACCTAGAGGTAACAATTCTTTGCCTGCCAGTCTTACATGCTCTTAGCTCACATTGCCTTATAGGAAGCCTATCTCATCGAGACACGTAACCAGAAGATGCCATATAAGCACATTGCTATTCATCTGAAGAAGACAGAACTAGCATGCCGACTACACTTTCACCAACTCTCGTACGGCAACAAAAACCGCCGACGTGCAGCATCCACCTCCACTATTGGGTCCATTGAGTGGTCTTCAGCATCTCCTCTAGATCATCGTATGCAAGGGACTCCACAGCGGCAGCTCCCAACATTTTCAGTGCCTAGCACACCTGAGACCTACGGATCAACCGGCAATAGCCAATCTACCTCTCCTCAGAATCATATCCCAATTCTACCTAAACCTCACCCAACCTCCCAGAGGCCTGCTCAACAGACCAAGGCACTTCGCCTAATTACCAAAGACATCAAGCAGTTCAAAGAGAAGCAGGTCATTGATACGGCAAGGCTCAACCGAGTTTACGATGCTCATCGGGTTTCATTCTGGTCAATGATTGCTCATAATTACGGCTGCAACCTATCGCCGGCCACTTTAGAAGAAGCTTGGCGCCAATCCCAAGGAGTGGTCCAAAGCAATCTTCCTCCAACTCCTTGTACGAGTCCTCAAAGTTCTGAATCGGCTTCTATCCCTAGAGTTCTTGCTGCTACAGTGGCGGCCGACCACAGAAAGGGGTTTACTCCCATCAATACACCCCGGAGCTCTGTTTCGGCACCTGGTGCAGACAAGGGAACATTTCCAATTTCCTTCCTGCTTACCGCAGATAAGGAAGTGAGGAGCCCGAGTCAGGAAAAGAAGCAGAAGGATTGCGAAATGAGATAAGAGGTATTATTCTTGAATATTGTTATTTGGTCGGATTGGAGTCTCTTATGCCTGTAAGTGCTATTACTTGCACGTCCGGCAAGCTTGAAACGAGGTTTCTGGCACACTTACGAGTCTCCTTATGTCCAAAGACGCATGGCACTCGCGCAACCATCTCGGTGTTGAAGGGTACTTTGCTTTGAACCCACCATGTCTGTCCTTATGACCCAATTATTATTATATTTCAAACATGAAAATCTTCTCACGTACCTGTACTTATTTTCCAGTGGGTGTGCTGGGCATGAAACCGAGCAATAGCCGAGAGGGTGTGGCCCGAGCTTCGGAGATGCCTCTTTCGGCCAACGAAACGCCACACCTCTATCGACTTTTCTCTACACCAACCACAACCCATCTGATTGGTATACCCCAGTATGGCAAGTATACGGCTTCTAGAACGTCTATCGGCGACGTCAGTGGGGGCATCCCTGATAGCCTCAATTAATATGTTCCGGATCGCTTTATGTTTTTCCTGATAAGAGCTCTGGATAAGAGAATTCCATCTCTGCAGATAACCACGTATCCACTGATAGCTTGATGAAGCTAGCTACCGCGCGACCTTACTGGCATTCCATACACGTCTGCGAAGAGATGTTGACAACTCTGGTTCCCGGTTTTTTCTCTTTATGTCGTCTCGAACATATCTTAAGCACTCCGTTCGTTATCAAACCTTTCACTACTTTCATAGGCCAAGATGGGTCAACCAGACATCGAAGACAAGAGAGAAAGCCTCGTAGACCGAGGGGATGTAGATGCCGCCCTCGAATATCTTGACCATGAAGACAAGACTGCTATGAGTACTATCGATGAGAAGAAGCTAGTTCGGAAGATTGACTGGATGATTGTGCCGTCAGATACTCGATAGCCAACTTCAACCTCGCAGAATTAATATGAAATATAGGCTCATGTGGTGCTGCTACAACCTCCAATACCTTGACAAGACATTGAGTAAGCAAGTCTCGGACTGGGAAAGTCTGAAATAGCGACTGACATTATCTAGTCAACTATGCTGCGGTCATGGGCCTCTACCAAGATACACACATCAACACCGACCAATTTGCTCTGTTGGCACTTGTCTTTTACGTCACATACCTAGCCTTTGAAATACCAACAGGATATCTGATGCAAAGACTGCCGACTGCCAAGTACTTGGGGTTGAATGGTAGCTCTCCCTGTCAATTTTAAAAAGAGAGGAGAAGGCTGATAGGGAGATAGTAATCTTGTGGGGCATCTGTGTGGCAATGAACTCTGTCTGCAAGAACTTTGGATCACTGATCACAGTCAGAGTGCTTCTTGGATGCTTTGAATCAGCGGTTGCCCCAGCGTAGGATGCTCCGTCCCTCTAAAGCGTCTTGTACTGACATGCTACTAGTCTAATATTGATTACTTCCATGTGGTACAAGAAGAAAGGTATATCATCCTCCTCTTCTCAAGAACAGGCTCTAACTTGTCAGAACAACCCCTCCGCGTCGGCTTCTGGTACATTGGCACCGGCACTGGAACCATTATTGGCGCCCTTGCCAGCTACGGCTTCCAGCACTACACCGCCAAAGCCTTTAAGTCGTGGCAGATCCTCTTCCTCCTCATGGGCCTCATCACCATCGTCGTCGGCGCCTGCGTCATCCTTTTCCTCCCTGACAACCCGATGAAATCCCGCCTCACACGCGATGAGAAAGTATGGGCCATCGAACGACTGAGAGAGAACCAAACGGGCATCGAGAACAAGCATTGGAAGATGATGCAGGCGGTGGAGTGCTTGAAGGATCCGCATACGTGGATGCTGAGTTTGATCACAATCAGCTCGAGTGTGCCTAATGGGGCTATTAGTAGTTTCCAAGCTACCATCATTAAGGGGTAAGCCATTTCGCTCTACATCCCCCACGTCAATTCCATCACCGCTAACCCCCCTCCAACAGCTTCGGCTACACCTCCAAACAAACCGCCCTCCTCTCCGTCCCCTCCGGTGCTGTCTCCATCGTCTCCATCGTCTCCGCCACTTACATCGCCGGCCGCTTCAACGCACGTGCCTTCTGCATCTGGTACGTCTCTCCAAAGCTTAGGTTTCTTTCTTGTGCGCCCTCGTTTGAGTCTCAAAAGATGCATTCGGCATCAATATCCAGCTTTATTTCCCGTTTCTTGCTCTTAATCCATCATCAAACTAAATTTGTCCAACGTAGTACATCAACACTAACTCCAACCCTACTTCTAGCATGCTCCTCCTCCCCGGCATGCTCGGCGCCATCCTCATGGCCTACCTCCCCGCCCACGCAAAAGCCGGCAAACTCATCGGTAACTACATGACCAACTGCATCGGCGCCAGCCTCCCCCTGCTATACAGCTGGGTCGCGGCGAACTACGCGGGTCACACGAAGAAAGTGGTCATGAACGCGGTGCTGCTGATGAGTTTCTGCTTGGGGAATATCATCGGGCCTGAAACGTTTCGGAAGGGGGATGCGCCAGAGTATTTGCCGGCGAAGATTACGATTGTTGTTACCACGGCGGTGGCGATCTGTTTGACGATTGTTCTGAGGATCATTTACCAGATGGAGAACCGGAGGAGGGAGCGGAGGGGGGTGGGCGTGGAGCATAAGGTTAATCAGGAGTTTTTGGATCTGACGGATCGGGAGAATGAGGAGTTTAGGGTGAGTGTTGACCCCCTTTGGTCTTGGCTGGGGAGCGACTTGGCTGACTTGAATAGTATAGATATTGAGCTTAGGTTTTAAGGGGCCGGCCAGTTGGAAATATGTATGTTACTCCATATATATATTACCTGAGCTTGCGACGGAACCGATTCTGACGCAACGAGCAGTAATAGTATTTCCGACGGGCTTGTTAGAATTGTTGCAGCCATTTGCCCGGATACTGTAGAGGCACAGCTACAGTATCTCAGACCAATGCCATCCAAACCCCACCTCCTCTTTCCAATCCCCTCCCTGCTCTCTCCCAATTCTTCCTCCCTCACCGCACCCCGCCCAAACCATCCACTAAAAACCCAAAGAAAAATCTTCCCCCTCCAGAAAAATCCTACAAAGTCCACCCAGCAAAAACGCCAAACCCGCCCCCAAAAACGCTGTTCGAAAAAAAATCTCCCCCTCTCAAACCCTTCACGCATGCCTTTTTTTCTTCCAGGGGTTTGTTTTCATCTTTCACGTTTCTTCACACACCCCCGAATTCTTTCCGCGCCGCGCTTCGCTCCCGGCTTCTGATAATCGGATATAGAAAAATATAAACAAAAACCAAAAAAACTCCAAAAAAAAACCGCGCCTCCCCATCTCCACCTCTCTCTCCCCCCTTTCATAGATCATCCTCCAGCCTCCTCTGCACATTGATTTTCAGCGGATTGCCGATCTCGCCCGTCTCTGCAAAAGATGTTTTGCCGGAAAAAAAAAAGGATCGGATACGTTGGGGTAATAGAGTACCTATCCATTTGTGGTGATCGAAAAGGCAATGTGAAATTTTTTCCCGCTTTGCTTCTGCCGAGGACGGAAAGTAGCAATCATGCATATCTAAGAAAAAAACAGGAATGGACGATGCTGGTAAAAATAACTTCCGTGATAATCTTCATAACGCGCTTGTCAGGGTAGTCAGGGTGGGTTTTGGGATTTGAGGGAGGGGGTTGGGAGAGGCGTGTTAGGTGGGTAGTTGAACTTTGTAGGTGTAGGGAAGGGAGGAGAGATGCTGGGTTTTTGGGGGAATGAGGGTTTTGGTATCGATAAATGGGGTATGCGCATCTCACACTCTCCTGCTCTCACTCTGTCAATAAGGAAAAATGGCGGTTGTAGTTGAAGGGCAAGGGTAAGAGGACGAGCAGGGCAATACGGTTGTTGGGAAGTTTTGCGGGAGGGTTGGGGGCAGGGAGCGAGATGGGAGAAGAGGGCAAGGCGATTGGGGAGAGCAGGAGTGAGCAAGAAAAAGGACGGAGAGCAGGAGAACGATCCAACAGAAAGCCAGTTCCACCCCGCCTACCCAATACAAGCCAAATTCTAGCTTGGCGAATACATCCGAAACCACCCCTCTCCAGCTTCAGAACCCCATAGCCGGCACCAGATCACACCAGGTATTGAAACAGGGGAATCGTTGAGACACAAGATAGAAACCCAAACGAAAGCTGGAAAAGTATGGCATGGGTTGATGGATTGGGGTTTGAGAGACTGAGGGTTGGAACTGGTGGGTCTTGAGTCCGAGAGGCTGTGGGACTTGGAGGCCGTGGCAATTGGTGGGTCGAAACTCTGCAGATAAAAAGGTGTAGGTCGTACATGCAAAGTCCCACATCGTGAAATATGTCATCAGACGACGGTACTCGTAATGACTAGCTGAAACGCCGTCAATGATCTCAAGGCGAGACAGCAAAAAGAAGATAGCGGTAATACTAGAACCGAAAGAGAGGGGAGGGCGCAGCTGAAGTCCAAAGGGGAGTTTTATCGTCGAGTGTCATGCGCCAGCCACGATTCTCAGGATACGAGATACCGCAAAGAGGGCAACCGTGTTGCCAGATGGTGCAGGGTGAGAGTGGGTGCAGGTATGGAGAAACGGGAGTGATACATCAGCTTCGCAGGCCTGTGCCAGCGATGGAGAGATCGTCTGAAATATCCGAGAGCCAACAACCGGAAGAGCAGAGACTACGGGAGGATCAATTGAGCAGGCTAGTCGAAGGTTGCGGCTGACGATAAGAGGCAATGTCAGCGTCAAGTTTCACGTTCGAGTTTACGGCAAGCAATTCGCAAGATACCGCCCAATGTGCAAATCGATGGGGTTTCACAGAGGCGGCGTAGATGTTTGAAGAATTTATCTCTAACCACCTTGACATGTGAGCATCCGCATGATCGCCTTAACTTGAATCCTCAGCTTATCGTCTCCTACTCCTCGTCCTCGTCTTCGCTCTCCTCGATTGTCGTTTGTGCAATTCCTGTAACACGTAGATGCAAAGTCAGCTCTTTATTCTTGTATCAAGACATGACCCAACCATCATCTACACCTTCTCTCCTTCACCTGTATCACCGAACCTGAAACTCGACCACCCCAACCCCAGGGCAATGAAAACTCTTTACTCACGGTCCAAATCTCTCTGCCCACTCTGCGTGATCCTCCTCCCTCCCTTCTCCTCATCCTGCTCCAACACACCAATCTTTTCTAAAGCCTGCATCACCTTTCTATCCACACTGCCAGACGCATCAACATGGTGCGAGGGTCGAGACCCGCGGTTCTTGGTGCTGCCGTGGTATTTTCGGAGACGGCCTACACCGACGGTTTTGCGAAGGTAAACATGGCGAGCGACGGAGGCGGCGCGGGTGTAGAACCTATATTTGGCCAATTAGCTGGTTGAGTGCATTTTGGGGTTGAAGCGAAAAATGGGTGGGGGGTCCATTGTGAGAAAGCGGAGGAGGGACGGAAACGAGCGTACCAGTCGATGGATTGGGGGGGAAGTTCTTTTGAGGGGGAGGTTTTGACGGTATCAACCCAACCTGGGGGCGTACAGAGTAGAAGTTAGCACGTTTAATATATCTCATGACGCAATGTATTGCCATAGAGAGAGCTTAATGGCGTTGGGAAGACAAACCTGGGATTGGGAGTTTTCCTTGTCTCTTCAAAAAGGCCGAGTATGCGTTGATGAATTGCTGCGCCTGGAATTTCCCAAAGTCTCGTTAGCTAAATGACCACACTGCACTTCTTTTTTTGCCCCGTAGTCAAAGCCTTCGGACACCACTCTCATTAACCAGCATATAAACAGTACGATATTGCTTCGGTGCCCCCTCTTCGGTCTTCCTTCTCTTGGAATAGTAGACCGAGTTTCCACTTACGTCGACATCGCGGACACTGACACCCCCAGTCATGATTGCGGTGTTATTTGAACCTTAGCAGTCTCGATTGTGCATGGGATGTTATGAGATATCGGCGTTGCGCTTGAGAAATCCAAATGTGGGCTTAGGCTCGCTTAGCCCTCCAATATCAGTCTAACCACTTCGAGCCTGTGCTATCAGTTGTTATCTCGACGGAATCTCTCTGCGAAAGCATCATCTACCCAGCCACGCGGGTAGCAAAAAAAGCCGGACTCACAAATTTTCCCGGCACCCAACCACCAAATATACTATTCATTTTTACGACGTGCCCGGAAATATCAATGGAAAACTCACTCTGAAGGTCTACTTGGAG